>Ga0070665_100000797_pt1 | contig 41345 bp, 27 predicted proteins | sample KBSS13metaG_FD_65862 | JGI IMG/M metagenome (GOLD analysis project Ga0070665, IMG submission 65862) | Switchgrass rhizosphere microbial communities from Kellogg Biological Station, Michigan, USA - KBS S1-3 metaG | ecosystem: Host-associated > Plants > Roots > Rhizosphere > Soil ...
CACTGGCGAGCTACGCCCCGGTGACCGATGCGGTGCTGCGCCATCCCGATCCGTCCGACTGGGTCATGATGCGCGGCAATTACGAGGGTTGGGGCTTCAGCCAACTCGATCAGATCAACAAGACCAATGTGAAGGGGCTGCAACTGGTGTGGGCGCGCACCATGGAGCCGGGCATCAACGAGGCCACGCCCGTCATCCACAATGGCGTGATGTTCTTAGGGAATCCCAACGACGTGATCCAGGCCATCGACGCGGCAACCGGCGACCTGCTGTGGGAGTATCGGCGCACCCTTCCGTCCATCCAGGCCTTCCACAACAATTTCTGGGGCCAGCGCAAGCGCAGCATCTTTCTCTATGACGACAAGATCTACACGGTCACGCGCGACAATTTCCTCCTCGCGCTGGATGCGAAGACCGGCAAGGCGCTGTGGGAGTTCAATCGCGGCGGCGATTTGTATGTCACCAACACGACCGGACCGATTGTGGTCAATGGCGTGGTGATCGCCGGCAGCAACTGCCAGGAAGCCGCGCACGGCTGCTATGTCACCGGCAACGATGCGGTGACCGGCAAGGAGTTGTGGCGCAACACCGTGATTCCCAACAAGGGCGAACCGGGCGACGAGACCTGGGGCGGGATGCCGTTCGAGAAGCGCTGGATGACGGGCGTGTGGGGCCCGATCACCTATGATCCCGAACTCAATCTGGCTTTCTACGGTTCCAGCGGAGTCGGCCCGTCGTCGGACACCCAGCGCGGCGTGAAGGGTGTCGCCACCCTGGCGGGCACCAACACGCGCTTTGCCGTCGATCCCAAGACGGGGAAGATCGCCTGGAAGCACCAAGTGCTGACGCAGGACAATGCCGACCAGGAATGCACCTTCGAGATGATGCCGATCACCACAAAGGTAGCGCCCGACCCCAAGGCCAAGGGCATGATGGCAGTGGGCCGCAATGCGGCATCCACCAGCCGCAGGACTTTGACGGGCGTGCCGTGCAAGACCTCCATCATGTGGAGCTTTGACGCCGCCAAGGGCGACTTCCTCTGGGCCAAGTCGACCGTCTTCCAGAATCTGGTCAAGGATATCGACGCCAAGGGCAAGGTCACGGCGAACCCCGAAATGTTCATGACGGACCTGACCAAGGCCTATCACCAATGCCCCACCCATGCGGGCGGGCGCGACTGGCCGTTCGCCGCCTACAGTCCGCAAACCAATGTCATGTATGTCGAGCTGCAGAATCTCTGCGCCAACTATAAAGTGCGCACCGACAATATCCCCAGCAAACCCAGCGACCAGTATAACACCGTGGGGGCGCAGATTCTGTCCCCCGGCGCCACCAATATCGGAAGACTGGACGCCATCTCGGTGGAAACCGGCCACACGCTGTGGAGTTGGGAAACGACCGCGTCCAACTATTCTCCGGTGCTGGCCACGGCCGGCGGCATTCTGTTCAACGGCTCGATGGATCGTTATCTGCGAGCTTTCGATCAGAATGACGGCAAAGTGCTGTGGCAGACGCGCCTGGGATCGCAGGTATTCGGCGCGACCGTGACCTATCGCGTTGCGGGGCGGCAATATATCGCGGTGGCCGCGGGCGGGGGCTTCAACAACGGACCGGTACAGCTTCGCCCCGACCTCGACCAGGTCAGTGGCGGCAACATGGTCTATGTTTTCGCCCTGCCTCAATAATGCCGTTTGCCTTGGGGATAGGGCGCCGCTAGCTTCGCGGCCGTTTTAGTACCGGTTCTGCATGAAAAATCCGTCAGCTCCCGCGCTGGTTTGCGGGCTTTTGCTCTTGTTGCCCTGCGCCGCCAGTGCGCAATCCGAAAACGCCGGGCATGTCCCAGAGAAAGTTATCGTCACCGGCACGCGCCTGGCCGGTCAGGATAGCGACAGCAATGTTTCGGTGATCGACGCCGGCACTATCGCGGCCCGCGATCCCGCCAGCGCCGTGGACCTGTTGCGCGATCTGCCGGGCGTGTTCGTGCAGCAATCGGGCGGGCGCGGCAGCGTGGTGTCGCTGTTCACCCGCGGCGCCAAGCCGAACTTCACCTTGGTGCTGCTGGACGGGGTCAAGGCCAACGATCCCACCAACACCCGTGGCGGCTCGTATGATTTTTCCACTCTGGACATGAACGACATCGAGCGCATCGAATTCGTGCGGGGGCCGGCTTCGGCGATCTATGGCTCCGATGCGGTGGGTGGAGTGATCAACATCATCACCCGCCACGGCAGCACCACGCCGGAAGCGGGCCTCAGTGCCGAAGGCGGCAGCTTCGATTATGCCCGGATCGCCGGTCATGTCAGCGGGCCGATCGGCGGCGCCACCGCCAATCTGGGACTTTCCTACACCGACAGCGGCATGCCGGTTCAAGGCAGCAACGTCAAAGGCACCAGTCTGGACGGCGCCTTGTCGCTGCCGGAGGTCGCAGGCACGAGCATTGATCTGACGGGCCGCTATAACAGCAGCATCGCAACCTCTTTTCCCGACTCCAGCGGTGGTCCGCGCCTTTCCACCCTGCGCAGCCTGGATCATCGCGACATTGACGAAGGCGTGCTGGGCGCCCATGCCCGCCGCGGCATGACGGACTGGTGGCAGGCGGCGCTGGATTACGGCTTTTATCAGCGCGGCGCCGATGTCGCTTCGCCCGGTGTCGCGCCCAGCGCGCAGACGCCCACCGGCATTCCCGCCAATGGCGATAAGGCACGCTTCAGCCGCCAGGAAGTCACTTTCACCAATCGTCTCACCTCGCTTGCGGGCCTTGATGCCGCCATCGGCATGGATGTGCAGGCCGAGCATGGCGTGGACGACGGCTATCTCCAGTTCGGGCCCGCGAAACTGCCGACCCATTTCGCGCTCAATCGCACCATCTGGTCCGGCTTTGCCGAAGCGCGCTATCAGGTGACGCCGGTATTCTCGCTGTCGGGCAGCACGCGCTATGACGCGACCAGCGGCACCGACCATATCAGCCCCCAGGCGCGCGCCGATTATGCTCTTCCCGACTGGGGCACGCATCTGCAACTGTCCTGGGGCAAGGCATTCAAGCTGCCCAGCTTCTATGCCCTAGGCAATCCCATTGTGGGCGATCCCACGCTCAAACCTGAAGAAGCGGAGAATGTGGAAGCCGGCTTCACCCAATCCTTGTGGGATTTTGGGCGCTGGAAGACGGAAGCCTATGCCACCAACTATCGTGACCTGATCGATTTCCGCCCCGGTGCGGTGCCCAGGCTGGTCAATCTTTCCACCGTGCACACACGCGGCATCGAGACCTCGCTCGATCTGACCTGGCAGACTTTCACCCTCACGCCGCGCATTTCCTATACAAACGCGCGCAACCAGGCGACCGGCGCCGCCTTGCGTGATGTGCCCAGCTGGCTGGCCGGCGGCACCTTGCTGTGGCGGCCGACGCCGGACTGGGACGTCAGCCTGGACCTCAATCATGTGGGCCGGATGGTCGACAACAGCGTGCCCACCGGCGATGTCACTCTGCCCGGCCATGAGCGGGTCGATCTGGCGGTGTCTTATAAAGTGCTGCCCAACCTGGCGCTGAAGCTGGGCGTGGATAACCTGTTCGATGCGCATTACGAGGATGTGGTGGGTTTTCCGACACCCGGCGCAGTCGCGCGCGGCGCAATCAGTGCCTCTCTTTAAATTGGCGGAATCTTGCCCGTCAGCCGGCCCAGCAGTTTGAACGCATAGATCATGATGCGGGCGTGAACCGGTTTGGTGGCGCCGCTGACATCCGGCAGGCCCAGGTCGTCAAGCTGGTGGATGGCGGCATCGTCGCCCGCATCGGGATGCATGGCGATCCAGTAGAGGATTTTGGGCAGATCCTGGGGCGGGATCACCGCCTGCAGCCGGGCAAAAACCAGCCGCGGCACAAAGCGCTCCACCTGTTCCATCTCCAGAATGTCAGGCACTGCGGCGACGGCGAGCAGGTTGCGCGTCCGCTGCACCGGATCGGCAACATTGCCCGGCGCCCAGCCGGGCAGGCCATCGCGGATCCGATCGAGCAACGGCACAATGGCGGGGTCCGGCGCAGCATCGCTGCGCGACACCGGCGCGATAATCCCTTGATCTGATGGCAGACGGTCGAAGGCGATAGTTTCAAAATCGGCCTCGGTGACGGCATGCCAATCGGCAGTTGATTTTGCTCCGGGCGCATAATCTCGCGAGGTCCCGACCGGCTGGGTATCCGCCGACCGACTGATCGCCACCTGCCCGCGCAGCTCGGCCGCAGCACCAACCACCAGCCACATCCCGAAAGCGACAGCCAGCCAGGCCTTGTTGGGCGCAAAACTCCGGTCCCAGCGAAACATGCCCGCGGCGGCGATGGCGCCGGCAAGACCGGTGAGCGCCAGCGCCAGCAGATCAAAAAAGCTGCCGCCCAGCCCTGCGCCGGTGAAGGCGCGCTGCAAAACTTCGACTGCGTAGCGGCCGGGAAAGAAGACCGACACATGCTGGGCCCACAGCGGCAGGCTTTCCAGCTGCACCGCCACACCGCCCAAAATCAGCATGGGCAGGAAAATGCACTGCCCCAGGGCCTGCACCGCCGGGACATTGTCCACCAGCATGGCGATGGTCATGCCCAGCCCCATGAAGGCGAAAGCGGTGAACAGAAAACCGATCGTCAGCGCACCCGCATGCGCCGGCCAGGGCATGCCGAAGGCAAAACCCAGCGCCAGTTGCAGCAGCGCCGCGCTGACGAGCAACACCAGCCGCGCCGCCAGCACGCTGACGATGAAGACCCAGAGGCGCGCCGGCAACAGGCGATAGCGCCGCCACACGCCGCGCTCACGCTCGGCCACGATGGTGGTGGGCAGCCCGAAGCAGGCGCCGCCCAGCACCGTGATGGTGAGAAGCTGGCCGATATGCAGTGCCAAGGGCACCGGATCGTTGCGATAGAGCGCCCAGAAGGCGACCAGAAAAATCAGCGGAAACAGATAGCCATAGAGAATGGCCATGCGGTTGCGGAAATTCAGCTTCAGGCTGAGTAGCGTCAGTGCGGCCAGGGCGCTCATGCGCGCGCCGTCTGTTTGAGGATCATGTCTTCCAGGGTGGCGGCGCCGGATGCGGCGATCAGCTCGCGCGGCGCGCCGGTGGCGACGATCCTACCTTGCGCGATCACGGCAATGCGGTCGCACAGGCGTTCGGCTTCGGCCATATCATGGGTGGCCAGCAGCACCGCGCGTCTTTCTTGCCGGATGGCCGCGATGTGATCCTGCACCTCGCGGCGCATCCGGGGATCAAGCCCGGTGGTCGGCTCGTCCAGCAGCAGCAGCCGCGGATTGCCGGCAAAGGCCAGCGCCAGCGCCAGCCGCTGCTTCTGGCCGCCGGACAGGGTGTCGAAGGCCGCATGCGCCTTTTCGGTCAGGCCGAAACGTTCCAGCAGCATCTGCGGCGCGAGCGGCGCGGAATAGAAAGCGCCGAACACTGTCAGCGCCTCGCGCGGGGTGATCTTGTCGGCCAGACCGGTGGCCTGCAGCACCGCGCCAATTTTGGCGCGCGCGCGCGCCGGGTCGGCGTCGCCTTCGATCTCGATGCGCCCCGCGTCGGGCCGCACCAGACCCAGAATGGATTCCAGGGTCGTGGTCTTGCCCGCGCCGTTGGGACCGAGAAGACCGAACACTTCCCCGGCGCCGACCTCGAAACTGATGCCGTCCACGGCCGTGACCGCGCCATAGCGGCGCTGAAGACCATGAACGGCAAGCACGGATGTCATTTAGCGCGCGGGCTTCTCCAGCTCCGCATCCGTCCAGGGCTTCTTGCGATAGGCGTAAAGCTGGCGGAATTCCTTGACCAGAACAGGATGGATCGGGGTAGCCGTATTTCCGAAGCTGCCGCGGACATAGGTCAGCACCTGCGCCAGTTGCTCGTCGCTCAGCGACTGGCCCAGCGGCGGCATCTCGCCGATCGAACCTTCCTTGCCGTTCAGCAGCACGCGCAGCGGCATCTCGGGCCGGCCGGTGACTATCTTGGAGCCGGCCAGCGCCGCGGCCACATGCTGCGCGCCCTGGCCATTCTCCTGATGGCAACCGGCGCAATTGGTGGCGTAAACGCCCTGCCCGGCCTTGAACATCACTTCCTCTTCCGGCGTACGCGTGTTCTTGGGCGCGGGTGGCACGGGCTTGCCGGGCCAGGAAAGATCGTCCAGCACCGCTTTGGCGGATTTGCCCATCTCGCTGTTCTGCTTCGACAGGGACACAAGCGCCAGGGGCTGGGCCGGAAGCGCCAGCGGCTTCACCGCGGGCCGCGCCCGGGTGATGATGTTTTCCATGCCGCCGGCGCGGCCGCCGGACACCGTCCCGGCCGGCCGCGGATTGACGCCGGAAAGACCGGTGAGGGCGCCCGTGAGCATGACCTGGCGCAGCTTTTCGGGCTGCTTCGCATCGGTCGCCAGCGCCATCAGCTTCTGCATCTGGCCGGCATCACGGCTCTTGGCGGCGGCGCCCGCCAGCATCTCCACCGCGTCGGCGCTGGCCTCCGGCTGGGAGAGCAGCTTATCCAGTGCATCGGCTTCCTGGCCTTTGAGGCCGCTGATCCCGGCATCCACCGTCATGGTGTCATCGCCAAATTTGCGCAGCATCGCGACGATCTGATCCACGCGGGTCTCTGCCGGCAACTCGCCGAGCGAGGCGGCAAGCTGACGGCGCACATCCGCGTTTGTATCGCCAGACAGCTTGAGCACCGCCGCCTGCATGGCACCGTCGCCTTTGGAGAGGAACGGCTCGGCGCCGCGCACGCCGGCCAGGCGCATGTAAGAATTGGAATCCGACAGCGCCTTGGTCACCGTTGCGGCATCCAGCGCGCCCATGCCGGACAGGGTCCAGAAGGCCTGCACGCGGGTGCGAAAATCCGAAGCGCTGGTGGCCAACTTCTGCAGGGCCGGCACCACCGATTTGTCATTGCGCTGGACCAGAAGCTGCTGGGCGACATCGCGCGTCCAGCCATTGGGGTCGGACAGATGCTCCACCAACTGCGCCGGCGTTTCTTCAAGCATGTGCGGCTTGGCGTTGGAGGACGTCATGCCGGTATGGACCACACGCCAGATGCGGCCCTTGTGAATGCCGTCCCACAGCTTGTGCTGCATGATGTAGTTCTTCAGGTAATCGCTCTGGATCGGCTCGTCCTGGCTGACGCCGCGATACATGTCCACGATCAGGAAGCTGCCGTCGGGCGCTGGCACCATCCAGGTGGGACGGAAGCGTTCGTCGGTCGAGGCCAGGAATTCGCCCTTGGGCCAGTAATCGCTGCCGGCAAGATTGCCGCTGGCATCTTCCTGCAGCTTGACCAGGTGAACGATGTTGGTGGGGCTGTCCACCACAAAGGCCTGGCCATAAAATTCGCTGGGCAATGCGTTACCGCGATAGATCATGGGCGAGGACACGCCCTGATAATAATAAGCCGAGCCATCGGGCCGTGGCACTTCCGGCCGGTAGCCGCGATTGACGCCCAGGGTGGGCCTGACGGGCCATACCGCCGACTTCGCCTGGTCCACCAGATTGACATAGAGACCGCTGGTGCGGGTCAGGTCCGGATTGCGGACGTAATATTTGGCCGGAACATAATCGGCAAACAGCGGATCGGTGTTGAAGTTGCGGAAGACGATGCCGCCGTCATTCTGCGTCACGCCCCACTGGCCGCGCACCAGATTGGGCACACTCTCGAATTTGCCGTTACCGGCGGGCAGCACATTATAGTTGTGCTCGGAGATGTTGATGGTGTTGTCCATGCTCCAATAGAGCGCGTTGGCGGCATGCTCGATGTTGCCAACCCGGCCGAAGCCGTCCTTGACGACTTCCTTGGTGTCAGCCTTCAGGTCTCCATTGGTGTCGCAGGACTTGACCAGATTCGGCGGCTCGCCGATCAGGGCACAGTTGTGATCCAGAATCTTCAAGGCGCGCGGCAGCACCAGCTTGTCCTGGAAGACGGTGCGCTTGTCGAAGACGCCGTCGCCGTCGGTATCCTCCAGGATCACCACATCGCCGACCGGCTCGGTCATGTTGACCATCTTCTCGCCGACGGCGTAGCCCTTCATCTCTATCACCCAGAGCCGGCCGTCGCCGTCATACTCCGCCACGATCGGGTCGGTCACCAGCGGATCTGATGCGACCAGCTGCACCTGGAAGCCCGGCGCCATGCGGAAAGTTTTGACCTCTTGTTCGGGAGTCAGGGTCGGCGGGAATTGCGGCTGGTTGGTCTCGACCTTGGCCGGCCAGGGCTGATTGAGCTCGGACATCAGGCCTTTTGGCCCTGTTTGCCGGAAAACAAAGACGACCGCCAGGACCAGAATCACAACAACGGCAACGGCAAGGGCAGCCCTGAATCTCATAGCGAATTTGTTCCCGTCCCAATATTTGGGCAGGATAATAGACAGGGATCGGGACCGGTAAAGCCCCGGCTCGTCGCAAAGCTTTTCAGGGACCTGTCGGATCCTTGGGCGGGCTCTTGAAGGGCGCGGAGGTCACCCCGGGCGCGCCGGGCGCATAAGGGAAATATACGTCTTTGTAATAAGCCAGGTCATGCGGCGGAGCAGCATGGCCGGCCGGCATCGGCATGTGGGAGAAACTCTCGAAATAAGCGAGGCAGGCATCGCGCCACCAATGCGCTTCCTTCTCCTGGATGGCCAGGAACGCGGCTTGTTGCGACCAGCGTTCCGGATCAACAAACGGTTTAACTGTGTCCCAGCTGCGGCGCATCTGGCCCACTGTGGCGATGCCCGCGTCGTAATGCAGCACCAACTCGTCCCACAGGGTCCGGCCTGATTTCAGTTTGGCGTCCCAGGGCACATGGTGAAACCAAAGCAGAAAGCGCTCCGGGATGTCGGGGCCGTTGAACAGCTTGGCGATGGGCGGCGCATATTGCGAAGTGGCATCGCTGCCACTAGGCGTGCGGTCGAAGCCCACCCCTTGGGCGTCGGCGCGATGGTAATAGACCGGATTCCATTCCGGCCGCGCCAAGTTGCTGACCCAGGGCCCCGGGCCATAATGGCTGTTGGTCGCCATCATGTGCGCAAGACCCAGCGGGGTCATGTAATTCACCACCGCCTCGCGGCTTTCCATCATCATCGGGATCGTGGCGGCGATGAAGCCCGGATCGTTGCTGAAGGTCATGCCCAGCCACTCATGCGCGATCTGCTCGGGCGTCAGCTTCAGATCCCAGCTCATGCGGCCAAAGCCGTACCAATCCGCCTGATTGAAGGTCGATCCGGACCAGTTGCGGTCATCGCCGACATTGGAGACGCCCACCATGGCCGAGCGGTCATGGCCTTCCAGCGAGCCGTCGATCACCCGCGCCACGGTCGAGCTTTTGCCTTTGGCCAAAGTGTCCCAGTCCAGCACTTCTTTCCAAAGCACCGGCAGATAGACGAGATGGGTGGCGAAGCCGAGATATTCCTTGGTGAGCTGCACCTCCAGCGCAAGATTGGTGCGCGGCATGGCGCCGAACAGCGGATGGGCCGGCTCGCGCGGCTGGAAATCGATGGCGCCGTTCTTGGTCTGGACAAAGACATTGTCGCGGAAGGCGCCATCTTGCGGCTTGAATTCGTTATAGGCCTGCTTGTGGCGGTCGGTGGGGTCTTTTTCGCTGTAGACGAAGGCGCGCCAGAACACCGTGCCGCCGTGCGGACGCAGCGCATCGGCGATCACATTGGCGCCATCGGCCTGGGTGCGGTCATAGTCACGTGGACCGGGCTGGCCTTCGGAATTGGCCTTGACGACAAAGCCGCCAAAATCGGGGATCTGGCGATAGATCGAATCCACTTCCTTCTTCCACCAGGACTGGACTTCAGGATTGTTGGGATCGGCGGTCTTGAGTTTGCCCAGCTCTACCGGCGCGCTGAAGCGGGCGGCGACATAGACGCGAATGCCGTAGGGTCGAAAGACCGCCGCCAGCGCCGCGACTTTCTCGATATAAAGCGGCGACAGCATCCAGGCATCGGCCGAGACATTGTTCAGCGAGATGGCGTTGATGCCGACGGACGCGTCGGCCCGCGCCATGAGCGTATAGCGCGGATCCATATAGTCCGGGATCTTCTGCCAGTCGAAAATCGAATGGCCGGCATAGCCGCGCTCGATGGTACCATCGAGATTGTCCCAGTGATCGAGCTTCCGGATCTTTATGGCGGGCGCGCTGGCAATATCGAGACGCGCCAAGGGCTGGCGTGTCTGGATCAGCCGCAGGAACGCGAAGCTGCCATAAAGCACGCCGATATCGCTGTTGGCCGCGATCACGGTGACGGAATGGCCGGCCAGGGTGACGCTGCGGATCAGATATCCTTCCGGCCCCAGCGGCGCGAGCGGCAGTTTCAGCCCCGCCACCAGAGGCGAAGACGCCGGCGTTCCGATCACGACGGCGCCGTCTGTGACGCCGCCCGCCATCACTTTTTTGTCCAGCAGGCCGCTCAGGCCCTGGGTCAGCTCGGCGCGGGCCGCATCGAGCGTCGGCGATGCTGCTTCCGATACAACCACACTTGCCAATGGCCGGTATTGCGCCAGCGCCGGCGCCTCCATCGGGCGGTAGCGCAGCCAAAGGTCATAGCCATCCTCGGCCCGTGCCGGAACAGCCAACAGCAACAGCAAGGCGGCGATCAGAAAGCGCATGAATCAGGTCCGTTGCGGCGCATTGCGGAACGCCTCGGCAATCGCCTGGCGCAGCGGTTTGGGCTGGTAGTTGTCGTCGTAGGGCGTGGGGCGTTTGAGCATGCCGTCCGGTCGCTTGCCGCTGTAAAGCTGCAGCCAGGAATAATGATCCATCATGCCCCAGGCCATCACATAGTCCAGGTTGCGATAGGTGAACATGAAATCCAGGTAGCGCCGCGCCAGGGCCGCGATCTGGCGGTCGCGCTCGGGAATGTCAGCCGGCGTGCCGCGCTCGCTGACGTCGAATTCGGTGATGGCCAGCCGCAGGCCCATGCCGCTGGCCGCATCCAGAAACTGCTTCCACGCAGCCTGGTCGGTGGCGTTGAAGGTGTTGGGTCCTTGCGATTCCGGATTGGTGCCGGGGCCGATATGGCTCTGCACCCCCAGCGCGTCCACCTTGATGCCACGCGACTTCATGCCTGACAGAAGTTTGAGGACGCCATCGCGATGGTGCGCGCTGCCCGCGCCCCAGCCCATATAATCATTATAGACCAGCTTGGCATGGGGCGCGGCCTTGGCGGCAGCGTCAAAACAGATGTCGATGGCGGCGGGCCCCAGATACTTGGTGAAGACCGTGTCGCGGATCTCGCCGGTATTCTCGTCCACCGTCTCGTTCACCACGTCATAAGTGAAAATGCGGGTGCCGAAATGGCTGCAGACCGTGGTGATGTGCTCGCGCAGCAGCCGCTCGGCCTCGGTCGCGGGCCGCGCGCCGAAATCGTAATTTACCAGCCATTTGGGGAAATACTGGGTCTTCTGCCAAAGCAAAGTGTGGCCGCGCATCAGGCTGTTGTTGGCCACCGCCCAGTCGACCATGCGATCGGCCAGATAGAAGCTGAACTCCTTGGGGTTGGGTCTCAGCGCCACCCATTTGGTTTCATTTTCGCAGACCAGGATGCCGCAATCGCGCTGCTGGATGGCGCGCACCCCGGCGTCGTTGAAAGACGAAGCGAAATCTTCCGCACCCCCGCCCATGCTGCTGCCGAAGCCGGTAAAGCCCTTGGCCTTGGCCAGCCCATCAAGGGAATCGGGCCCCGGGACGGCGCGGGCCGGCCCTGCCGCGGCAATCGCCCCCAAAGCGGCGGCCGCCATCATCCGGCTGCCCATGTCGCGGCGCGATACTTCCTCCATGACCCTGCTCCTTTTGTCTTTGCGAGCTTGGAAGTTAGCGTTACCATTTCCCAGCCCTCCGTCAACCCGGCGGCAAAGCGGCTAGAGTGAAGAACAAGAAAAGAGCCTGCCCGGCAGGCGAAGGGAGAAGGAATGCGCCGCTTTCTGGGCCTGCGCTGGCTGACCATTGCCCTGATCATGATGGGGGCGCTGGTCAATTTCCTGTCCCGCCAGACCCTGTCCATCGCCGCGCCGACGGTGATCGCCAACCTGCACATCACCACCCAGCAATATGGCTGGATCACTTCCGCCTTTCAGGGCGGGATCATGCTGCAACCGGTGGTGGGCTATATCATCGACATTCTGGGTGTGAAGTCGGGCTTTGCCCTGTTCGCCTTTCTCTGGTCGGTGATCTGCATGGCCCACGGCCTGGCCACCAACTGGCAGATCCTGGCGGGCCTGCGCGGGTTGTTGGGCTTTGCGGAAGGCGCCTTCTCGCCTGGCGGCCTCAAGGTCGTATCGGAATGGTTTCCCGCTAAAGAGCGGGGGCTGGCGGGCGGCCTTTACAATATCGGGCCTTCGCTTGGCTCGATGATCGCGCCGCCGCTGGTTGCCTGGGCGATCCTCAACTATTCCTGGCAGGCATCTTTCGTCATCGTCGGCCTGATCAGCCTGGTGTGGGTTGCACTGTGGCTGGCCTTCTATCGTCCGGTGCTGACACATCCCGCGCTATCGGACAAAGAGCGCGACTATATCCTCTCAGGTCAGGAAGGTTTCCTGCAGGGGCAGGACACGAAGCCGCCGATCCTCTCCATCCTGTCGCGCCGCAATTTCTGGGGCATCGCCCTGCCGCGTTTCCTCACCGATCCGACCTGGGGGATGCTGTCCTTCTGGGTGCCGCTGTACCTGACCACCGTGCGCCATTTCGATCTCAAGGCCATCGCGCTCTATGCCTGGATGCCGTTTCTGGCCGCCGACCTGGGCTGCATCTTCGGACCGGCTATTGTGCTGTTCCTGCAAAAGCGCGGCCTGGACCTGATCGATGCCCGGCGCGGTGCTTTCACCGTCGGCGCCTTGATGATGATCGGCGTCGCCTTCACCGGCGTGGTGAAGGATCCGATGGTCGCGGTGGCGCTGATCAGCCTGGCCGGCTTCGCGCATCAGACGCTGTCGGTCACCATGATCACCATGGCCACCGACCTGTTCCCCAGGAACGAGGTCGGCACCGTGGCCGGCATGGCCGGGACCTGCGCCAATCTGGGCATCCTGATATTCACTTTTGCGCTGGGGCAAAGAGTGGACCAGATTGGCTACACTCCCGTCTTCGTTGTGTTGGCGGTGTTGGATATTCTCGCCGCCATCGTCGCCTGGACCGTGATCCGCAAGCCCGCCAATGTCTGACATCCAGAACCCCATTCTCAAGGGCTTCAACCCGGACCCGTCCATCTGCCGCGTGGGCGATGACTACTACATCGCCACCTCCACCTTCGAATGGTATCCGGGGGTGCAGATCCATCATTCGCGAGACCTGCAAAACTGGCGGCTTTTGACGCGGCCGCTCGGGCGCGCCAGCCAGCTCGACATGCGCGGCGATCCGGATTCCTGCGGCATCTGGGCGCCCTGCCTGACTCACGACGGCGAGCAGTTTTACCTGATCTATACCGATGTGAAGCGCTATGGCCGGACTTCGGTCGGTGGCGCGGCGGGCACGTCGCTGCGCGACTTTCACAATTATCTGGTGACGGCGAAGACCATCGACGGCGACTGGTCCGATCCCATTTATCTCAACAGCAGCGGCTTTGATCCATCGCTGTTCCATGATGACGATGGCGGCAAATGGCTGCTCAACATGCTGTGGGACCATCGCCCGGGCCAGAACCGATTTGCCGGCATCGTGGCGCAGGAATATGCGCCGCGCGAAAAAAAGCTGATTGGCGAGTGGGTCAATATTTTCGCCGGCACGCCATTGGGCCTGACGGAGGCACCGCATCTCTACAAGCGTGACGACTTTTATTATCTGCTGACGGCGGAAGGCGGCACGGCCTGGAATCATGCCGTCACCATGGCGCGGTCAAAGAAGCTACTCGGCCCCTATGAACTGCACCCCGACACATACATCCTCAGCGCCCGCAACCGGCCGGATGCGCCGCTGCAGCGCACCGGCCATGCCGACCTGGTGGAAACGCAAGAGGGCGAGACTTACATGGTCTATCTGTGCGGCCGGCCGCTGAAGAACCGCGGCCGCTGCACCCTGGGCCGGGAAACCGCCATCCAGAAAATGCAGTGGCGGAAGGGGTGGCTTTACACCGAAGGCGAAGCCGGCCTGCCGCAACTCTCCACACCGGCGCCCACGCTGAAGGCGCATCCGCTTCCGCCCGCACCGGAGCGTGAGGATTTTGATGCACCCGCGCTGCCGATCGATTTCCAGTGGCTGCGCACACCGCATCCGGACACGATCTTCAGCCTGACCGCGCGGCCGGGGCATTTGCGGCTTTATGGCCGCGAGACCATCGGCAGTCTGTTCACCCAAAGCCTGGTGGCGCGGCGCCAGCAGTCCTTCTATTTCAGCGCCAGCACCCTCATGGATTTCGAGCCGGCGCACTTCCAGCAGGCGGCGGGTCTGATCTGCTATTACGGCGGCAACAAGTTTCATTACCTGCATGTCACCCACGACCAGGCGTATGGCAAACACCTGCGTGTGATGTCGGCTCTGCCCGACGCGCCGGTGGGCGATGCTTTCACCCCGCCGATCCCGCTGCCACAAGGCCCGGTCGAACTTCGCGTGGAAGTGGATGAAGAGCGTTTGCGGTTTGCCCGGCGCCAGCCGGGCAAGAGCTGGCAAACTCTGCCGCAGACCTTCGACGCCTCCATCCTGTCCGACGAGGCGCAAATGCCGGGCACGCCCAATTTCACCGGCGCCTTTGTCGGCATGGCCTGTCAGGACATGGCCGGCACCGCCGCCCCTGCCGACTTCGACTGGTTCTGCTATCGTGAGCGCGACTTCCTGGCCGATCCTTTCGCATCTGCGTAAAGGCTTCGCGTTTTGACAGGATTTCCAGGGGTTGATAGCGTTACCACAAAGCGGCCTAGAGACCGCTTCTCCAAAAAGGGATGTCCGTGCTGAAGATCGTTTCCGCCAAAGTCATTGTCACCTGCCCTGGGCGCAATTTCGTCACCCTGAAGATCGAGACGTCCGATGGCGTCACCGGCCTGGGCGATGCCTCCCTCAACGGCCGCGAGCTGGCGGTGGCGAGTTATCTCACCGACCATGTCATTCCCTGCCTGATCGGGCGCGACGCGCACAATATCGAGGACGCCTGGCAGTATCTGTATCGCGGCGCCTATTGGCGGCGCGGCCCCGTCACCATGGCGGCCATCGCCGCGGTGGACACCGCCCTGTGGGATATCAAGGCCAAGGTCGCGGGATTGCCCCTGTATCAATTGCTGGGCGGGCGCTGCCGCGACGGCGCGATGGTCTATTGCCACGCCAATGGCACCACCATCGAAGAGACCCTGGAACAGGCCCAGTCCTATCTTTCGATGGGCTACAAGGCGATCCGGCTTCAGTCCGGTATTCCGGGCCTGAAATCCACCTATGGCGTTTCCAAGACGCGGCTGTTTTACGAACCGGCCGACGCCGATATCCCGTCGGAAAATTTCTGGTCCAGCGAGAAATATCTGCGTTCAGTGCCCCAGCTGTTCCAGAAGGCGCGCGAGGTGCTGGGCTGGGACATCCATCTGCTACACGACATCCATCATCGCCTGACGCCGATCGAGGCAGGCCGGCTGGGCAAGGATCTGGAGCCCTATCGTCCCTTCTGGCTGGAAGACGCCACGCCGGCCGAGAACCAGGCCAATTTCCGCCTGATCCGCCAGCACACCACTTCGCCGCTGGCGGTGGGCGAGATCTTCAACAGCATCTGGGATTGCAAGCAGCTGATCGAAGAGCAGTTGATCGACTATATCCGCGCCACTGTGGTGCATGCCGGCGGCATCACGCATCTGCGCCGCATCGCCGCCCTGGCCGATCTTTATAATGTGCGCACCGGCTGCCATGGCGCCACCGACCTGTCGCCGGTCTGCATGTCCGCCGCGCTGCACTTCGACATCTCGATCCCCAATTTCGGCATCCAGGAATGGATGCATCACACCAAGGAAACCGACGAGGTCTTCCAGCGCACATACACGTTCAGCGATGGCATGCTGCATCCGGGCGAAGTGCCGGGCCTGGGCGTGGAGATCGACGAGAAGCTGGCCGCCAAATTCCCCTACAAACGCGCCTTCCTGCCCGTGAACCGGCTGGAGGATGGCAGCATGTACAACTGGTAGGTGCCCATGAACGCGCCCGAACCGACTATTGTCCGCACCGGTTATGTCCGCTGGTTCGTCTGCGCGCTTCTCTTTGCCATCGTCGCCCTGAACTATACCGACCGCCAGGTCCTGAGCGTGCTGAAGCCCACCTTGCAGCAGGCTTACGGCTGGAGCGAGACCGGCTATGGCTGGATGGCGGTGTCATTCCAGGTCGCCTATGGCCTGGGTTATGTCGCCTTCGGCCGGATCGTCGACCGGTTCGGCGCCAAGGTCGGCGGGACCATCGCCGTCACCTTCTGGACCATCGCCCACACCGCACATGCCTTTGTGACCAGCATCATCGGCTTCACCCTGGTGCGCATTCCGATGGGGCTGGGCGAGTCCGGCCTGTTTCCCTGCACCCTGGCCGCCACCGCGGAATGGTTTCCCCTGCGCGAACGGGCGCTGGCCATCGGCATCTTCAATGCCGGCTCCAATGTCGGCGCGATCCTGGCACCCTTCATCGTGCCCATCATCACCATCCTGTGGGGATGGCAGATGGCGTTCATCCTCACCGGGCTTCTGACCTTTGCCTGGCTGGCGGTATGGCTGATCTGGTATCGCCGCCCGCGCGAGATGCCGTCGCTGAGCGCGCAGGAGCTGGCTTATATCGAATCCGATCCGCAGCAACCGCAACGGCCCGTGCCCTGGTCCCGGCTGCTCGTCACCCGCCAGACCTGGGCTTATATGGCGGGACGATTCCTGATCGATCCGGTGTGGTGGACCTTCCTGTTCTGGCTGCCGGATTTCTTTTCCAAACGTTATGGCGTGGATCTCAAGCATTACGGCCCGCCGCTGGTCACTATCTATGTGATGGCCGATATCGGCTCGGTGCTGGGCGGCTGGCGTTCGTCGCGCCTGATCAAGCGCGGTGTCGCGGTGGGGCGCGCGCGCAAGATGGCGATGCTGGCCTGCGCGGTCTGCGCCCTGCCGGTGGCCGGCGCCATGTATGCGTCCAATCTCTGGCTGGCGGTCGCGGCGATCGGACTGGCCTGCGCCGCCCATCAAGGCTTTTCCGCCAATCTCTATGCCCTTCCGTCAGATTTGTTCCCCCGCTGGGCGATGGGCTCGGTCGTGGGGCTGGGCGGTTTCTCGGGCGCACTGGGCGGCGTGCTGATGAGCCTTTATGCCGCGAATGTGCTGCAAGCCATCGGCAGCTATACCCCCATCTTCGTTTTTGCGTCCGTCGCCTATCTTTTCGCGCTGCTGGTGGTGCATCTGATCGTGCCGCGTTACGCGCCTGCCACCACCATCTCATCCGAGACCTGAATGTCCCTTGATCCCTTGCGCTATTTTCCCGCCGATCCGGCGCAACGCCGCATTGCCACCGACCTGTTCGCCACCATCGAAAAACTGCCGCTCGTCTGCCCACACGGCCATACCGATCCGGCCTGGTTCGCCACCGACGCGCCCTTCGAAGATGCGGTCTCGCTGCTGCTATGGCCCGACCATTACCTGCTGCGCCTGCTCTACAGCGCCGGCGTCACCCTGGAAAGCATCGGCCTTGCCCCCCGCGAAGGCGGCGGCGAGGTGGAAAAAGACCGGCGGCGGATATGGAAGCGCCTGGCCGATCATTATTACATCTTCCGCGGTACGCCCTGCCGCGCCTGGCTGGACCATACCTTCCTTGAAGTGTTTGGCCTGGATCGCCCATTCGTGCCGGCCAGCGCCGATCATTATTATGACGCCATCAACGAGAAGCTGACGCAGCCGGCCTTCCGGCCCCGCGCCCTGTTCGAGCGCTTCAATATCGAGGTGATCGCCACCACGGAACATTCTGGGGACGGCTTGAAGCATCATGAGGCGCTCGCCGCTTCGGGCTGGAAGGGCCGCGTTGTCACCACGCTCAGGCCCGACGAGATCACCGATCCCGACCATGACCAGTTCGCCGCCAGCATTCGCCGCATCGGTGAATTGTCCGGTGAGGATACGGGAAGCTGGAAAGGCTATCTGCGCGCGATCGAAAATCGCCGCGCTTTCTTCCGCAGCCATGGTGCCACCGCCACCGATCACGGACATCCCACGGCGCAGACCGCCGATCTGTCGGCAGGCGATGCGGAAGAATTGTTTGCCCGCGTCACCTCCGGAAAATCCGATCCCAAGGATCGCGAACTCTTCCGCGCCCAGATGCTGACCGAGATGGCGCGCATGTCGGTGGAAGACGGCATGGTGATGCAGATCCATCCCGGCTGCTGGCGCAACCACAATACCCAGCTCTATCGCCGCTTCGGCGCCAATATCGGCGGCGACATGCCGGCGCGCGGCGCCTTCATGGGTGAGCTCAAGCCGCTGCTGGATCGCTTTGGCAACCGCGCCGACTTCACCCTGCTGCTTTTCACCCTGGATGAGAGCACCTATAGCCGCGAGCTGGCGCCGCTGGCTGGGCACTATCCTTGCCTGAAGCTGGGACCGGCCTGGTGGTTCCATGACTCGCCGGAAGGCATGATGCGCTATCGCCGCCTGACGACCGAAAGCGCCGGCTTCTACAACACCGCCGGCTTCAACGACGACACCCGCGCCTTCTTTTCCATTCCAGCCCGTCACGACCTGGCGCGGCGGATCGACTGCGCCTATCTCTCGGAGCTGGTGATTCAAAGCCGCCTTCCCATGGAGGAAGCCGTGCATGTCGCGGTCGACCTCGCCTACAACCTGCCCAAAAAAGTCTACAAGCTGTGAACCAATTGAATGCGGCGGCGCTTGCCCGCCTGCCGGCGGCCATCGCCCTTCCGGCCTTTGATCCCGCCCATCTCAAAAGCGGCATCGTTCACTTGGGTATTGGCGCCTTTCATCGCGCCCATCAGGCCGTTTTCACCGAGGATGCCATCGCGGCCCAAGGCGGAGACTGGGGCATCATCGGCGCATCGCTCAAGCAGCCGAGTGCGCCGGATACACTGTCGGCGCAGGACAATCTCTATACCGTGGAGACTTTGGGCAATGCGGCGCACTATCGGGTGATGGGCGTGATCCGCGAGGCGCTGTTCGCGCCACGGGACAGGGCCGCCCTGCTGACGGCACTCTCGGCGCCTTCAACGCATGCCGTCACGCTCACGCTTTCGGAAAAGGGCTATTGCCTGACCGCAGACGGAAGCCTTGATTTCACCAATCCGGATATCACCGCCGACATCAACCGGCCGGCGGAACCCGGTTCGGCGATCGGCTGGCTGGCGCGCGCCTTGAAGGAACGGCAGAGAACCGGCGCGGGAGCGCTCACCATCCTGTCCTGCGACAATCTCAAGTCGAATGGTCCCAAGCTCGAGGCTGCCGTCACCGAATTTGCGGAGCGTTGCTGGCCGGGCCTTGCGCCATGGATCAAGGCCAATACAGCCTTCCCCGCGACATTGGTGGATTGCATCGTGCCGGCTTCGGATGGTGCCCATCGCCAGCGCGTTGCGGCAGCGCTGGGCCTCACCGATGAGGCCAGTGTGCAACGCGAGACGTTCGCGCAATGGGTGATCGAGGATCGCTTCGCCGGGCCCCTTCCCGCCTGGGGCGAGGCCGGAGCGGAGATCGTTGCCGATATCTCCGGCCATGAGCGGTTAAAGCTGCATGTGCTGAACGGCACCCACTCGGCGCTGGCTTATCTGGGTCTGCCGCGCGGGCACTCTTACGTCCGCCAGGCCATCGCCGATACCGAGCTACGCGCCTTTCTGGAAGACATAGTGGCGCGGGAGATGGCGCCCGCGCTGGCGCCATTGGACGCGGCTGCCTATTGGCGCACCGTGACGGCGCGTTTCGAGAATCCGATGATCGACCATCGCCTGGCCCAGATTGCCGAGGACGGCTCGCTCAAGCTGCCGCAACGCCTGTTTCCGCTGCTGGAAGCGAACATCAAAGCGGGTCGCGAGGTCAGCCGGCTGGCCGAGGTGATCGCCGCTTGGCTCGACCTGATGGCGACCCGGCCCTCGCGCGATCCCGCCAATGTTTGGTTCGCTGCCTGGGCAAAATCCGGCGCCGACAAGGCTGCAGCGCTGGACAATGCGGCGCTGTTTCCGGACATCTTCCGTAGCGACGCCAGATTGCGTGCTGCGATCCTGGCGCCCGAGCTCTGATCCAGGAAGCTCGAGCGAGGCATTCCGCCGAGCGACCTTCAGCTTCCGAAAGGTCCCTTCCCCCCTTCGGCGCGAAGCGCCAGGAAGGGGGAAGGTGTCGCAACGAGATATCGGCGGAGCCGATTCGAGTTGCGACGGATGGGGGTAAATAAAAAAAACGGCGGCTCCGGAGGGAGCCGCCGTCAAGTATGCGCGAGAACCGTCTAGGGGAAAGAACCGCGCAAAACCTGTCAGATCACCATGTGCCCCGCACCCCGAACATGAAGGTGCGGCCCTGATTGTAGTAGCTGTGAAGGGCGTTCGGGAAATTGAAGTAGGAGATCAGCTTGGAGTCGGTCACGTTGGTGACATCGAACGTGACTTCCGGGTCGGTAGGAATCTCTCCGAACAAGTTGGAGAGACGCAAGGACGACGACATGTCCATCTGGCCATAGGCCGCGCCATACAGGTACGCGCCACCGGGACAGGCCGGATTTGCCGTGCTGGGCAAACAGATGCCTTGCTGGTTGGTGCCGGAATTGTAGGTCTTGTCGTTGAACACATAGGACACGCGGACGCTCACGCCGTTGTGATCGTAATAGCCCGTGAGATTGTACTGATAGGGCGAAACGCCGGTGGCGATGGCAGGTGCCGCACCCGAGCTTTTCTGATCCAGGATCGTGAGGTTGGCGGTGAAGCCTAGCCCCTCGACGCCAAACCAGTCCGCGGTCAGGAAATCCAGCGGTTGGACCCAGTTGAACTCCATGCCGTTGACGGTGAGCAGGCCCGCCGCATTGACCTGTTGCGACAGATTGATGGTCGCCGCCGTCGGGCCGCCGCGAGAGGTGATGCCCGCCTGCTGGGTCGGCGACAGGGTCGCGAACTGCACGCCAAAGGGCGACAGGAAGGAGAAAGGCACCGTGCTGGTCTGGCTGACGGTGAAGCCGCTCAATCCCTTGCGGAACACCGCGACACTGAATACGCCCGCGCCACCGGTATAATATTCGGCGCCCAAATCGATATTGTTGGAGAAAAAGGGCTTCAGACCCGGATTGCCCAAGCTCGCCGACGCAGCCGCCTGGTCGGAGAAGTTCAGACCGGGCAGCATGGTGGTGGGATTGGCCCGGGTCATGGTGCGCGAGATCGCGGCGCGGACCTGGAAGTCGTCCGTCACCTCGAACACCGTGTTCAGCGACGGCAGGAAGGCCTGATAATTGTGCTTGGTGACGGCATAGGGGAAGGTATTGGGATACTGTCCGCCGGCCGCCAAGGTGGCGTTGCGCGGGTCCACGATGGTGACCGGGCCCGAGATCAGTTGGTTGGTGTAGATCCAGCGGACGCCGGCATTGTAGCGCAGCTTGCGGTTGGCGATGTCGAAGAAGCCGGCGGCGCTCAGGTAACCGCCATAATTCTTTTCCTCCACGATGCCGGAGGAGGCGCCGGTGTTGGAACCGGTGCCGCCCACCGCGGCGTTCGCAAAACCCTGGTAATTGGTCGCGGTCTTGAACTTCGGATAGTCGACAGCGATGAAGCCGGCCGGGCCGGGATGCAGGAACGACGCCAGCGCCGTTTGCGGCACCACCGACCCGGCATAGGTCAGTGGTGGGAAGCCGGTGGAAAAGCCGGTGCCGTAGCCCGGCAGGTTGGGAATGGCGCCAGAGCCGGCCGGTTGCGCCGCAAAGACCGCCGCCTGCGAGCCGGTGATGTTCAGACCGGTGCAGGAAGGCTGTGGGTTCGGTGGCGGCAGATACTGGCTGGGATTGTCGCCGCAGACGGCATTCTGCCAGGGCTGGCTGTTGCCAAGGCCCAGGATGGTGCGCCCCACATCATCGAAGGAGAGCCCGCCTTTAACAGTAAAATGATCGTCACCCCAGGACAGGTTGGTATGAAGGCCTTTGGTGAAGGTGACGCGCTTTTCCTCGTCCAGGTTCACGCGGCCGCCGGACCAGATGAAGTTCGCCGGATTGTTAAGATCGATATTGGTTGTGATGCTCGGCGGAACGAACGAGCCGGGATTGTTGAAGGTGACGAACACGCCGCCGGCGGGTGCGGTCGGGCCCGGCGTCCCGGGGGGATAGCCGGCGCTGAGCGGCGTGTTGACCAGAACGGTCGGGGAGTCGCGGAAAAAGTTTGAACGCGACCAGTTAACCTGCAAGTCGAAATGCAGGTTATCAGCGATCTGCCATTCCATGCCCGGATTCATGCTGAAGAAGTCGCCACGTTCCTTGTAGGGCCGCGCTTCCAGGAAGAACTGGGCGTTGGCGAAGGTGCCGCTGGTGACGACATTGTTGGCATCCACCTTCTCGTTGACCGGAATGACGCCGCCGTTACGGCCCACCCAGTCGATGTCGCTGCGGTCGAATTCGTTGGCGATCCGGCCGCCGATCATGTCGAGATAGAAATGCAGGCGGTCGCTGGGCCGGTATTCGAAGCTGGCCACGCCGTTATAGCGATCGCGGTGGCCGTCTTCGTACATCGAGCGGCCCAGGCGCGGGATCAGGGCGCTATCGATCTGGAAATTGCTGAGACCGGGATTGAGCTGCCCAAGATAGGCGGCGGTGATCGGCGTGTTGGGTACAAGCCCGCCGGTCGTGACGTTCAGCGGCACGGACGCAGGGATGGTGAAGTTGCCGCCGCCGGTGCTGTTGCAGGTGGCTTGGCTGCATTGGGCCGCGGTCAGCGCCGGGTTGGTCCAGCCGCTGTTGCCGTCTTCCCAGCCCGTGGTGAAGACCCGGTTGTGCACGCCGGCAACGCCGATCAGTGCGCCGAAGGGGCCCCAGGTGTCGCTGACGATGAAGGCGCCGCGATAGCCCATGGCCGGCGCGTTGCTGTTATCGATCCCGCCGGCGCTGTAGGTGACGCGAAAGCCTTCCTGGTCGAAAGGCCGCGCGCTGCGCAGATTGACGTTGCCTGCGGCGCCGCCCTCGATCATGTCGGCTGTCGGCGACTTGGAGACCGTCAGCTGGGTGAACAGCTCGCTGGGGAACATGTTCAGGTCGACTTCGCGATTGGCGTTCTGGCCGTCGGTGCCGCCGGTCGAGGCGACGGCGATCTGCGCGTTGTTCAGGGTGACTTTGGTGAAGTTTGTTCCAAGCCCGCGGATGGACACTTGCACGCCCGAACCGTCGATTTCGCGGCTGATGGTGACACCGGGGATGCGGTTCAGCGATTCAGCGATGTTGGTATCGGGAAACTTGCCGATGTCCTCGGCAAAGACTGAATCCGTGAAGTTGGTGGCGTCGCGCTTGGCGTCGGTGGCTTTCTGCAAGCTTGCCGCATAACCGGTGACCGTCACCGATTCCACGCCGCCGGCGACTTGTTGGGCCTGGGCCAGCGAAGGTGCCACCATCACCATGGCCAGCATGCTGCCGCCCATCAAGAAACGGCGGCCGGAACGCAGCTCGACTGTCGGATGCATGACGTTTTCCCTCCTGGGCCTGTCGGCGCTTATTCATGCCGCTTATGGTAGCGGTCACATTGAATGTAGAAATAACTCCGGCGTAAAATGTCGTCAAGATGGGCTATGGGATCGCTACCGTTAGCGCATAACAAATGCGGACCAAGGTGGCGAAACTGCCACGCTTACCGCGTCAAGTTGGGAATGGCTCTCAATTTTGCGCGATTGCGAAGGCCGGCTCAGCCCCAGCCCGCATCGATCCAGTATTCGTGACCGGTGCACATGCTGGCGTCGTCGGAGGCCAGGAACAGCACCAGCGACGCAACATGGCGCGGCAGAAGCCGCGACTTCAGGCATTGCTGCGCCACAAGCTCAGCCTCGCCCTCCGGTGTGTACCACTTGCTCTGGCGCGGCGTTTTCACATTGCCCGGCACCACAGCGGTGACGCGGATATTGTCGGGGCCCAACTCACGCGCCAGCGCGCGCGTCATGCCCTCGATCCCCGCCTTGGCGGTCTCGTAGAGCAGAAGACCTTCAAGCCCCAGATGCCAGGCGATGGAGCTGAAATTGATGATGGCGCCACCACCCTGCACTTTCATTCCCGGCGCCACCGCCTTGGCGGCAAACAGCATGTGGCGCAGATTCACCGCCATGCGCCCATCCCAGTAAGCCGGTGTGACATCTTCAAGCTTGTGGCGATCGTCGTTGGCCGCGTTGTTGACCAGAATGTCGACGCCGCCCAGCGCCTTGAAGAACGCTTCCATGGCGGCCAGATCCGTCAGGTCCAGCCGCTGGAAGCGCGGCGCGATGCGGGCATCGGCGAGACGCGCCGCCAGTTCGGCGCCTTCCTTCTCCAGTATGTCGACGAAAACCACATCCGCGCCTTGGGCGGCAAAGGCCTCCACCAAGCTGGCGCCGATGCCGGACGCACCACCGGTGACCACTACCCGCTTGCCTCTGAGGCTGGGATAGTTCGCCTGGCGTGCCTCTTCGGCGACGGGAGACGGCATGTGTTTCATCAAGGGCACCGTGAATCCGGCTATGGTTGCGCTACCAATAACAGTGAACCTGCCCTGTCAAGGCTTCGGCGCCGTAACCTTCGACTTGGGCGCGGGCTTTGCGGCGGAAGAATTGCGTGGTGGGGCGGTCGATTCCCGGTCAATCAGGGTAAACTTCAGGAGCTTATGCCGAACCGGCGCCGTCTCGCCGGCGCGGCGTTTGCGGATTTCGTCGATAAGCAGCCGCACGGCCTCCCGCGCCATTTCCGCGATGGGCTGGCGCACCGTGGTGAGCGCCGGCCAGACGGTGGTGGCGAGCGGGGTATCGTCGAAGCCGGCAACGGTAAGATCGGCCGGCACATCCAGGCCCCGGCGATGGGCCACCGCCATGGTAGCGGCGGCCATGTCGTCGTTGGAGGCGAATATCGCGGTCGGCTTCCAGGCGGTCAGCAGCTTTTCCGCCGCCTCCAGGCCGGACCGATAAGTGAAATAGCCCTGCGCCACCTGGTCGGTGCCGACCGACAGGCCAGCCTCGGTCATGCCCTCGATATAGCCGCGGAAACGCTGGCCGCTGGCGGTCTGGTTGGGATGGCCGTTAATGAAGCCGATGCGCCGGTGGCCCAATTCCAGCAGATGCCGCGTCATGGCGCGGGAGGCCTCGAAATCGTTGATGCTGACAGCCGAGAGCCCGGCAGCCGGCCGGCCGGAGGCGACCAGCACGGCCGGGACGTTGGCTTGTGCAACCGCGCCGAGCGCGGCTTCGGAATCGCACAGGGGCGCCGGCAGGACCACCCCGTGGACCCCGCCCTGTATCAGCCGTGTGATGGTCTGGCTTTCATCGCTGTCGCAGCGTTCGATCACCAGCTGGCAGCCGGCCAGGCTGGATTGTTCCAGACTGCCCAGCAGGAATTCGCTGAGATAGGCGGCGCTGGGGTTGGAATAGAGAATGCCCAGGTGCAGCGCATCGGCGCTGGCGAGACTGCGGGCCGCCAGGTTGGGCGCATAGCGCAGCGCCTTGACCGATGCCGCGACCTTGGCGCGGGTCTCTTCGCGCACATTGGTCTCGGCATTGATCACCCGCGACACGGTCATGGGCGAAACGCCGGCATGACGGGCAACGTCATGGATGGTAACGACACTGCCGCCCCGGCGGCCGCTTTTGCGTGGCATGGGCAACAGTTAGCACAAAGCCCTAACTGTTGGCACGCGGGTCATGACTTCTTGCGGCGGGGCCCCGCCGGGCTGGTGGAGTCACGCTTGACCAGGGTGAAGCCCAGAAGCTTGTGCTCCAGGGGGTGGGTCTTGCCGCCGCGCTTGGCCCGGACCTGCTCCAGGAGAAGCCGAACCGCCTCACGCGCCATGTCGGAGATGGGGCGGCGCACAGTGGTTAATTCCGGCCAGATCATGGAGGCGAGCGGCGTATCGTCAAACCCGGCAATAGCCAGGTCTCGCGGCACATCCATGCCCTTGCGGTGCGCCACCGCCATGGTCGCAGCGGCCATGTCGTCGTTGCTGGCGAAGATGGCGGTGGGGTGAAAGCTGCTGGTCAGAAGCCGCTCGGCCCCTTCCAGCCCGGAACGGTAGGTGAAGAAGCCCTGCGCTACCTGGTCGGCGCTCACCTCCAAACCCGCCTCGGTCATGCCCTCCATGAAGCCGCGGAAGCGCTGGCCGGAGGCGCTGTGGCCGGGATGGCCATTGATGAAGCCGATGCGGCGATGGCCCAGGCCCAGAAGATGGCGAGTCATCTCGCGCGCGGCCTCGAAATCATTGATCGAGACCGCCGAGAAGCCGGGCGCCGGCCGCCCGGACGTCACCAGCACGGTTGGAATGCCGGCGCTGACCACGGTCTTGAGGGCGTCTTCGGAATCGCAAAGAGGCGGCGGCAAGATCACCCCGTCCACCCCGCCGGCAATCAGCCGTTGCACCGCCTTGCGTTCGCTTTCCAGATCCTCGCACTGCTCCAGCACCAGTTGGCAGCCACTGAGGCTGGACTGTTCCAGACTGCCAAGCAGCAACTCGCTGAGATAGGAAGCGGTAGAATTGGCATAGAGAATGCCGATATGAACCGTATCGGCGCTGGCCAGGCTCCGGGCCGCCAGGTTGGGCGAATAACGTAGCGTCTTGATGGACGCATTGACCCGGTCGCGCGTCTCCTCGCGCACATTGCTCTCGGCATTGATCACCCGTGATACCGTCATGGGTGAGACGCCGGCATGGCGGGCCACATCGTGGATGGTCACGACATTGCCACTTCGGCGTGTATTCTTGCGGGCCAAAGAATCCTCCTTGCCCGTCTGTCCTAGCAAAAGCGGAAGGCAGGGAACATGCGTTTTGCCGTCCTCCCGGCGTTGCTTTCCCGTTCCAGAGGCAATATCGCTTTTTTAGTTGATTTACGAGGGTTTGGCGTGGCCGAGACCGTCTACGGCACCAAGAGCGGCGGTGAACAGGCCCGGGCCTTCCATCTGGGCGGCGAAAAACTGTCGGCCGTCATTCTCGACATGGGCGGCACCATCACCGAGATCACTATGGCCGGGCGCGATGGCCGCCGCCGCAACGTGGTCCTGGGACTGGAAGACCTGGCCGCCTATGAGGCCAGTGGCTGGTGGAATTGCCTGATCGGTCGTTATGCCAACCGGCTGAAAGGCGGCATCACCGTCGAGGGCCAGCACTATCCCCTGAACCAGGATGACAATGGCGTCATCTTGCATGGCGGACGCGGGTCTTCCTGGGGCTCACGCCTCTGGAAGGTGACGGCGCACAGCGACAAGGCGCTGTTCCTGAAACTGGTCAGCGCGGACGGAGACCAGGGCTTTCCCGGCACCATGACGGTCGAGGTGACCTACACCATCAGCGGCAACGCCCTGCGGCTTGACTATACCGCGATCTGCGATGCGCCGACGGTCGTCAATCTCACCAATCACGTCTATTTCAACCTTGCGGGAGAGGGCTCGGTGCTGGCGCAGCAACTGCAGCTCAACGCCGACGGCATCACCCCGACCGACAATCTGCAGATTCCAAACGGCAAGATCGCGGATGTAAGCGACACGCCCTTCGATTTCCGCAAACCCCATGCGATCGGCGAGCGGCTGGACGTCGCCGACCCGCAGCTGGCACTGGCGGGCGGCTATGACCATAACTTCGTCCTCAACAAGAGCGCGCCCGGAGCGCTGGAATGGGCGGCGCGGCTGAGAGATCCCGATAGCGGCATCCAGCTTGAAGTGCTGACCACCGAGCCGGGCATCCAGGTTTATTCCGGCAACAATATAAGACCGGGCCGTTCCAACAGCCGGGGCGAGCCGATGCACCGCCGCGACGGGCTGGCGCTGGAGACCCAGCATTTCCCCGACGCGCCCAACCAGCCGCAATTCCCCTCGACCCTTTTGCTGCCCGGCGCGGAATTCCGATCCACCACCCTGTTCCGTTTCTCACTGGCGTGACCTTTACGCTGCGCGGCTGGTAGCGATAACGTCCCTGCAAAAGGGAGGACGCTTTTGCGTTTGGGTGCGGGCGTGGTGACGGCCCTGCTGGCGGTCTCGGCGTTGGGGCCGGCACGGTCCGAAGAGCGCTGGGTCGGGACCTGGGCGACGTCGCAGCAGATTCCCGAAGACCGCAACGCGCTGGCGCCGCACGACCTGGACGATGCCACCCTGCGCCAGAGCGTGCATCTGTCCTTCGCGGCGGCGCCGCTGAGAGTGCGGCTGTCCAACGCCTTCGGCACGGCGCCGCTTCATATAACGGCGGCGCATATTGCCCGCGCCCACGCGCCCGGCAGCGACGCCATCGATCCGGCCAGCGATACAGTTTTGCGCTTTTCCGGCGCCACCGATGTCGTGATCCCCGCCGGGGGAGAATATGTGTCCGATCCGGTCTCGCTGGCCGCGAACGATATCGCCATCAGCCTGCATTTCGCGGCGGCGCCGGCGCAGCAGACCAGCCATCCCGGTTCGCGCACCACTTCCTATCTGCTGGCCGGCGATCATGTCGCGGCCGCCAGCCTGCCGGGCGCCAAGTCTTTCGATCACTGGTTCAACATTGCGGGAATAGATGTGATGGGCGGCGACGGTGCGGTCTCGGTGATAGGCGACTCTATTACCGATGGCCGCGGCTCGACCACCAACGGCAATGATCGCTGGACGGACAATCTGGCCCGGCGTCTGGCGGCGGCAGGGCGGAAAATCGGCGTGCTGAACCACGGCATCGGCGGCGGGCATGTGCTGCTGGACGGTCTTGGACCCAATGCCGTGAGCCGCTTCGATCGCGACGTGCTGGCGCAGCCCGGCGTGCGCTGGCTGATCCTGTTCGAAGCCATCAACGATATCGGCACCTTCGATCCCGAAGGCACCAAATCCAAAGCCGCCCATGACCAGCTGGTGCGCGAACTGACCACCGCCTACAGCCAGGTGATCGAAAAAGCTCATACCGCCAGCATCAAAGCCTATGGCGCCACCATCACGCCCTTCATGGATTGCGGCCCCTATCACCCCAAGCCCATCAGCGAGGCGGACCGGATCGCCGTGAATGCGTGGATTCGCGGCCATTTCGATGCGGTGCTGGATTTCGACCGGGTCGCGCGCGATCCCGCCCGGCCCGATCACCTCAACCCGGCCTATGATTCCGGCGATGGCCTGCATCTGTCGCCGGCCGGCTATCAGGCACTCGCCGCCGCTATTCCTCTTTCTCTTTTCCAATGAGGCCCGCCATGCGCCGCACTCTTCTGCTTGCCGTGATGTTGGGGCTGGGAAGCGCTGCCCTAGCCGCGCCGCCTGTCACCATGACAGCCGATGAGGATCATCGCGCCATGATGCGGGAGCTTGGTATCACCAGCCTGCGACCGGTTCCCAGCGGCGATCCCAAGGCGCCGAACCAGGCCAATTACGATGAGAGCAAGGCCAATCCCTATCCCAACTGGCCCGATGTCCTGACCTTCAAGAACGGCCGCAAAGTAACGACAGCGCGCGAGTGGCAGCAGCGCCGCACCGAAGTCATGGAGGATTTCGACCGCGAGGTTCTGGGCCGGGTGCCGGCCAACGCACCCAAGATCAACTGGAAGGTTCTTTATACCGATCACGAGATGCTGGGACGCGTGCCGGTGACGGTGCGCCAAATCGTGGGTCAGGCCGACAACAGCGCCTATCCGGATATCGCGGTGAACATCCAGATGACCCTGGTGACGCCGGCCAATGTCAAAGGTCCGGTGCCGGTCCTGATGATGTTCACCCGCGCCGATCCGCCGGCGCCGTCGCAGGCTTCGCCCGATGAGCTGGACCGGATGAACGCGGCAATGAAGGCCGCAATGATCCGCGAAGACCCGTCGCTGAAAGCCGTGCTGGAGGCGCACCCGGCCTGGATGCCGTTCCCGCGCCCGCCCATGTTCGCGGCTCCGCAATTGAATGCCGATGGCGATCCGCCGAACGAATGGCAGTTGGCCGCGGCGGGCTGGGGTTTTGCCCGCCTCGATCCGGTGAGCGTGCAGGCCGACAATGGCGCGGGGCTTACGCGCGGTATCATCGGGCTCGCCAACAAGGGTCAGCCGCGCAAGCCGGAGGACTGGGGGAGCTTGCGTGCCTGGGCCTGGGGCGCCAGCCGCGGTTTCGATTATCTCTCCACCCTGCCCGAGGTGGACGCAAAGCATGTCGGCATCGAAGGCGTGTCGCGTTATGGCAAGGCGGCGCTGATCACCATGGCCTATGACCCGCGCTTTGCCATGGTGCTGGTGGGTTCATCCGGCGAAGGGGGCGCCAAGCCGCATCGGCGCAATTTCGGCGAAGCGGTGGAGAATCTCACCGGCGCCGGCGAATATCACTGGATGGCCGGCAACTTCCTCAGATATGGCGGCCCCAAGACGCCCGGCGATCTTCCGGTGGACGCCCATGAGCTGATCGCGCTCTGCGCCCCGCGCCTGACCTTCATCTCCTATGGCGTGCCGGAAAAAGGCGACGCCCATTGGCTGGATCACCAGGGCAGCTATATGGCGACCGTGGCGGCGCAGCCGGTGTGGGAATTGCTGGGCGCGCGGGGTCTAAGCGAAAAGCGCGATTATCACAGCGCCCGGATGCCAGACGTGAATGTCGGCCTGCTGGACGGGCAATTGGCCTGGCGGCAGCATGACGGCGGCCATACCGACGCGCCGAACATGAAATATTTTATCTCCTGGGTGGACCGGAATATCGGCCACGAACCGCCGACGCAGTGAGAATGCCATGAAGAAGCTTCTGTTTGCCCTGGTTCTGCTGGCGGTCTTTAGCCTGAAGATGGGGCCTGCGGCCGCCCAGACCCTGCCCAATATCAATCTGGCCTTCGAGCCGTTTCGCGCCAGCGGCATCTATCGCATCGGCGATCGGGTGGGCTGGACGGTGCGCGCGCCGATGGGCTCGGCCTATACGAAATACAGTTACGAAATCCGCGAGAACAATCTGAAGGTGATCAAATCCGGCGTGCTGGATGTTTCTTCCGGCGCCGGGGTGCTGGAAACCAGCCTGGATCATCCCGGCATGATCTATGCGGAGTTGTCCTTCATCGGCGCGCCAGCACCCGCACAGGCGCCAACACGACAAGAATTCGACAAACTGACGGTGGGCGCGGCGGTGGCGCCCGAACAGATACGCCCGCCTGTCGCCAGGCCGGCCGACTTCGACAGTTTCTGGGCCGGCAAGCTGGCGGCGCTGAAACAGGTGCCGATCAATCCCCGCCTGGAGCCCACCGCAACGGACCGCGAAAACGTGGACCTGTTCACCATCACCCTCGACAGTTTGAACTCCCAGGTTCACGGCTATCTCGGCACGCCCAAGGGCGGTGGCAAGCATCCCGCCCTGGTGATCTATCAGTATGCCGGCGTCTATCCGCTGCTGAAGAGCGCCATCAGCGACCGGGCGGCGGAAGGCTGGCTGACCTTCGACGTGGATTCCCACGACATGCTGCCGGACCAGGCGACCGCACCCACCAACTATGCCCGGCTGGGCATGGAGGATCGCGAGACCTCCTATTTTCTGAACATGTATCTGCGCGATACCCGCGCGCTGGATTACATCCAGAGCCGGTCCGACTGGGATGGCAAAACCATCGTCATCATGGGCACCTCCATGGGCGGGCAGCAGAGCTTTGTCACCGCCGGTCTCAATCCCGGCAGGATCACCGCCATGATCGTGAATGTTCCGGCGGGCGCGGATTTCAGCGGCGACCTGCATGGCAGCAAGCGGGGCTATCCCAACTGGCCGGTGGACGATCCGAAAGTGGTGGAGACAGCGCGCTATTTCGACGCCATGAACTTTGCCCTCGCGATCCGCGCCAAGAGCCTGGTGGCGCTGGGTCTGATCGACACGACCTCGCCGCCCTTCGGTGTCTTTGCCACCTTCAACCAGATCCAGGCGCCGAAGGAAGCCGTCCCGATGCGGGAGTCCGACCACAACAACATCACGCCGCAGGCGGAAGGCGATTTCTACCGCCGGGCCAAGGAAGCATTGGATTCGCTGCGCACCACAGGCAGCTTCACGCCCAACGCCAATTGGTGGAAAAACTAACTAGTCGGGTTCGATCAGCGCCAGGCCGAGACCCGGCTGCCGGCGCCGGACCAGATGCGCCGGCGTCTCGGTAACGGTGATCTCCAGCGTGGGCCGGACATGGCCCTCCATCAGATGGCCGCCGCGCGTGGTGCCGTCGGCCAGGCCCAGGACGGTATGGGCATGCAGGCTGGGCTTGTTCTTCTCATCCGGCACCACATCGCCAATAAGCGTGATGACTTCGACTTGGGCGTCGATCGGGATCGGCTGGTACTTTTTCTTTTCCCAGTTAAAATAGGCGATGATGGCCTTTTCGAAAGCGCCCAGCGCGACAAAGGAGGCTGCCGCGATCTTCTCCTGCTGCACCAGCGCCAGAATCTGTTTCTTCACTTCTTCGCCTGCGTCCAGCACCGCAAACCAGACCCGCGTCTCGCCCGGCCGGCTCACCAATTGGCTTTGCATGCCTGTCTCCTAATCGATCCACAATCCGCGCTGGCGATGCCAGTCTTCGATGGATTGTTTGGGGTAGAGCCGGAACTTCCTGTCACCGCGGCCGAAATCGGGACGCACCCACGGCGCCTTGAACTTCAGCATCAGATGCACCTTGGATGGCGGCACCGGCAGTTTGGTGTCGATCACCGAGGCAAAGGGATGGATCAGGTCCGGCCACTCCGGATCGTAGAGCCATAGCCCCGTACCGCATTTGCTGCAGAAATAGCGCTGGCCGGTGCTGGTATGGCAGTGGCCTTCATCATCCGCAATTTTCGCGCGAAACATGCCGATCGCACGGCGCCCCTTGACCTTCAAACTTTTATTATCTGCCGACAGGTTGATGGCGAAACCGCCGCCGCCCTGTGTCTTGCGGCAGATCGAGCAATAGCAAAGCTGATAGGGATAAGGCGCATGGCTTTGGACGGAAAAAAGCACCGCGCCACAGCGGCAGGAACCTTCCAGCAGTTTGGGCACGGAACCTCTCTCGCCAACTGCGCCATAAACGGTCCGGAGCAACCGACGGTTCCGCACCGCGTTTTCCTGTGATGGGAATCAACACAGGGAGCCATGCATGAAACTCGCTTTTGCCAGCGCCGCTTCGGCGCTTGTTCTGATGGCTGGCGCCGCGCTTGCCGCGCCGGCCGACCAGCCGGACCATCAGAACCCCAAGCCAGGCACCGCCAACGAAACCATGAGCGCGATGAAGGATGCCACCTATGGGCTGGTCGGCCAGATTTCGGCGGAAATGACGTCGACCACCAAGGGCTTTGTCCGGGCCGCCGCCATCAGCGACATGTATGAAGTGACCGCCGGAAGGATCGCGCTGCAACGCGCGACTTCGCCCGCGGTCAAGGAATTCGCCAAGAAAATGGTGGACGCTCACACCATGACGACCGACAAGCTGAAGGGCCTTATCGCCGCCCAGGACATCACCGTGGAGTTGCCCCAGCATGTCGACGATCTGCATCAGGGGCTGCTGGATTCCCTGCGCGCCGCCAAGAGCGCCGATTTCGACCATCGCTATATCAGCCAGCAGATCGCGGCGCATAAGGCAGCCGACACGCTGTTCCACGGCTATGCCAAGGATGGCGACCTGGGAGCGCTCAAGAGTTTCGCGTCCGAGACGGACAAGGATATCCGGACCCATCTCAGCATGGCGCAGGATCTGAACGACGACGTCCGCACTGCCAGCAAGTAGGATAAAAAAGGCGCGTCCTTTTCGGGGCGCGCCCTTCATGCGTCTGCTATCTGCGTCAGGGCAGCGCGAAAGCCGTGACCTCGTCGGCACCGGCCGGCTCATCGCCCCAGAAACCGCCGGTGGTCACCGCCGCCACATATTGCTTGCCGTGCTTGCCGCGATAGGTCAGCGGCGTGCCATAGAGCGAAGCCGGGAGCTTGAAGGTCCAGAGCTCCTTGCCCGTCCTGGTATCGAAGGCGCGCAGCCGCCTGTCATCGGTGCTGCCGATAAATATCAGCCCGCCACCGGTCGTTATGGGGCCGCCCACGCTGGGCCGACCGGTATTGGGGTTGGCCAGGCCATCGGTCACGCCCAGCACGCTTTCCCAGGCGATCGCGCCGGTATTGACATTGATGCCATAGAGCTTGCCCCAGGGCGGCGTCTGGCAGGGCATGTGGGAATCCTTGTCCCAGAACCACTGATAGCCATAGCGCATGTCATAGGTGCCGTCGGCTTTGCTGATCATCATCTGCTGCGAGCCAATCTCGCTGGCATTGACGATGTAATAGCCGCTTTTCGGATCGAAGGCGGCATGGCTCCAGTCGATGCCGCCCCAGTTGCCGGGGAAGCGCGCCACGGCATGGTCCACCCGGGGCGGCTGAAAATATTTGGCGCCGATCACCTTCTGGTCGGCGATCAGTTTGTCGCAGCCGGCCTTTTGCTGCGGCGTCAGGTTCGCCAATTCCGACATCTCGAAACTTGTGCGGCCCAGGGGCGGAGTGATGGACGCCGGCTGGGTCGGTGAAGGCGCCTCGCCGGTCATGTCGGTCTCGGTGGGCACCGGCAGATCCTTGACGTCATAGATCGGCTTGCCGGTGACGCGGTCCAGCAGGAACAGCAGGCTCGCCTTGCTCATCACCGCGACGGCGGGAATGGTGCGGCCATTTTTCTTCACCTCCACCAGGGTCGTGAGCGGCAGGTCATAGTCCCACAGATCGTGGCGCACCACCTGGAAGTGCCAGAGATATTTTCCCGTCGCCGCATCCACCGCCACCAGTGAATTGGAAAACAGCGAAGGGCCTTTGCGGTCGTTGCCCGACTGATCGAAGGTGGGCGCGCCGAAGGGCAGATAGGCGATGCCGCGCTGGGCATCCAGGGTCAGGCCGGTCCAGACATTGACCCCAGAACGGTTGACCCAGCTGTCGCCTTCCCAGCTGTCATGGAATTTCTCGCCGGGCTGCGGCACGCCGTTGAAATGCCAGACTTCGCTCCCCGTGCGCACATCAAAGGCGCGCACCTGGCCAGAGGCGCCCTTTTGCGGGGTCTCCTGATTGCGCGAACCGGTGATGATCAGGTTCTTGTAGATGGCTGGCGCGGAGGTAACGCCCAGCGCCGCGGACGGAAAGCCCTGCATCACCGCATCGGAATGCAGGCTCAGCACGCCATCCTTGCCGAAGCCCTCTACCGGCGCGCCGGTTTTGGCATTCAGCGCGATCAAAAGCCCGGCGCGGGTGCCGAATACGATCTCGGGCTTGTTCTTCGAGTCACCGGGCCAATAGGAAACGCCGCGTGTCGCGGGCTGATCGTTGGCCGGCACCTGATAGGCCCAGAGCTGTTTGCCACTTTCCGCGTCCAGCGCCACCACGCGGCCATAGGGCGTGGAGACATACATGATGCCGTCCACCACAATGGGCGTGTTTTCGGATGAAGCGAAGCCGCGTGCCGCGCGGTCCGGCGGCCGCATGTGATAGGTCCAGACCGGTTTCAGCCCGGTGACATTGGCGGGCGTGATGTCGGACAAAGGCGAATAGCGGCTGTCGCCATAGTCGTGGCCATAGGTGCGCCATTCCTGGGCCGCAGGTACGGCCAACACCGCCGCCGGCAGGACCACCGGCACGGCCAAGGCCAAGACTCTGGTCAAACAGCGCCGCACAATGCCCCCTAACGTCCCCGTCCCCTCGCATCTTTGCTAAACTCTTGCCCGAGCGCCAGAAATTACCTTCCTCGGTCGTCCAGCGGCCCCCGACCATCAATTCGCATCTCTCATAGAATGAGAGATGACGCAACGTCACCTTTCCACTACCATCACAATCTCGCGATGCTTCAGCGCCTCTCGACAAAGACCGCGGCTGGCGCGGCAGCAAAAACGAAGGCGAGCGTCACGGGTCCGTGGCGTTTAGGGGAAAGAACCAGGTGGCGACGCCGAAGAACCGGTCGGTCATCAAGGCGTTCGCGCTGCTGAAATCATTTCGCGACGCCGAAGAGTGGGTGAGCAGTTCAGAGCTCAGCCGCCGTGCGGGTTTGCCCGAAGCGTCCGGCTATCGCCTGATCCAGACTCTGGAAGAAATCGGCGCCGTGGCGCGCGGCCACAAGGGACGCTACCGCACCGGCCCATTGCTCTTGTCGCTTTCGCACAATGTCACGCTGGGCGAGTTGTTGCGCGAGGCCAGCCAGCCGTTGATGACCGAGCTGGGATACCGGCTCAATCTCACCACGCATCTCGGTGTGCTGGAACATGGCATGGTCACTTACATCGGCAAGGTTTCGCCGCCGGGCGCCTTCCCCGTGCACACCCGCGTCGGCGCGCAGCTCGAGGCCTATTGCTCGGGACTGGGCAAGGTGCTGCTCGCGGCGCTGCCGGACGAGGAAGTCGACAGCTTCGTCCTGGACGGCGAACTGATCGCGCTGACGCCCCACACCATTACTGCGCCTGCCGCCTTGCGCGCCGAACTCAAGAAAGTGCGCCAGCGCGGCTATGCGGTGGACGATCGCGAACATCAGGCCAACATGCGCTGCATCGCCGTGCCGGTACGCGACCGCGATGGCCGGGTGGTGGCGGCGCTGTCGGCCACCGATGGCGCCGAGCGCATGACCGCCCAGCGCCAAGAGGAAGTCCGTGCCCTTCTCTTCGAAGCCGCGCGGCGCCTGGGGGCAAAGCTCTATCCCACGCCCCTCAGCCCGGCCGTGGCGGCGGAATAGGCCCAGGCCTAAGTTCCTCCAGTTAAAGGGTTTTCATGCAGCGCACACGGATGTTAATGCTTCCGTCGCGCACTCTTTTGCCTGCGTCTCCAGAGGGCTAATATACCCGTCAGGAAACGCCGGCCCACCCGGACAAGCCGCTAGCAGAACACGAAGAAAAACAGGACCAACATCGCAGCGCATAGCCGAACATCCATCACGACGTTGGTCTCGTATCGGGGCAGGTCATTTGGGGAATTGGTCAGCGTATGAGTAGTGCATCCGTCAGCGAGCCTCAGCGGCCCGCAGCCTTCAGCGCCGGTGGAATGAAGCCCACCGACATCAGCGATCCTGCTTATTTTCACAAAGTCGTCGATTGCCAATGGGCGTGTCCCGCCCACACCCCAGTGCCGGAATATATCCGGCTGATCGCGGCGGGGCGTTATTCCGACGCCTACATGATCAACTGGCATTCCAATGTCTTTCCCGGCGTGCTCGGGCGTACCTGCGACCGGCCTTGCGAACCCGCCTGCCGGCGCGGCCGGGTCGAGGAGGTGACCAAGAAAGCCGAGCCGGTCGCCATCTGCCGCCTCAAGCGCGTCGCCGCCGACAACAAGGATGACGTGAAAGACCGCATGCCGGCGCCAGCGCGCGAACACAACGGCAAGCGCGTGGCGCTGGTCGGCGCCGGTCCCGCTTCCTTGACGGTGGCGCGCGATCTGCTGCCGCTTGGCTATGAGGTCGTGCTGTATGACGGCGATGCCGCCGCCGGCGGCATGATGCGCACGCAAATTCCGAAATTCCGTCTGCCCGAGACGGTGCTGAATGAGGAAGTGAACTACATCCTCGACCTTCAGCCGGTGTTGCGGCTGGGCCAGAAAGTCGGCTCGCTCAGGGCGCTGCTGGACGAAGGCTATGACGCCATCTTCGTCGGCTGCGGCGCTCCGCGCGGCCGCGAACTGGAAATTCCGGGCCGCAAGGAAGCCGCAGCCCATGTCCATATCGGTATCGACTGGCTCTCGTCCGTTTCCTTCGGCCATACCACCAGCATCGGCAAGCGGGTGATCGTGCTGGGCGGCGGCAACACCGCCATGGACTGCTGCCGTACCTCCCGCCGCCTGGGTGGAGAAAAAGTGGATGTGGTGGTGCGCTCCGGCTTCGCCGAGATGAAGGCCAGCCCCTGGGAAAAGGAGGATGCTCAGCATGAAGGCATCCCGATCCACAATTTCCTTGTGCCCAAGGAATTCCTGCACGAAGCTGGCAAGCTGACCGGCGTGAAGTTCGAGAAGGTGAAAGCCGAGTTCGACGCCAAGGGCCGCCGCAATCTGGTGCCCGCCGGCGAGCCGGACGTGATCATGGAATGCGACGACGTGCTGGTCGCGGTGGGCCAGGAGAATGCCTTCCCCTGGATCGAACGCGATATCGGTATCGAGTTCGACAAGTGGGACATGCCATGCGTGGATCAGGCCACCATGCAGTCCACCAACCCCAAGGTCTTTTTCGGCGGCGACGCGGCGTTTGGCCCCAAGAACATCATCTGGGCGGTGGCGCACGGCCATGACGCCGCCATCTCCATGGACCTGCATTGCCAGGGCAAACCGGTGACCGACCGGCCGTCGCCGCTGGTCAACCTCAGCAGCCAGAAGATGGGCATCCATGAATGGAGCTATGACAACGATATCTCCAACGACCATCGTTACCGGGTCCCGCACGCGCCGCTGGAAAAAACCCTGAAGGACGTGCGGATGGAGGTCGAACTGGGTTTCGACGTCCAGCAAGCCTTCATGGAAGCCGAACGCTGCCTGAACTGCGACGTGCAGACCGTATTCGACACGCCCAAATGCATCGAATGCGACGCTTGCGTCGACATCTGTCCGATGGACTGCATAACCTTCACCGCCAACGGTGAGGAAGCTGATCTGCGCACCCGCCTCAGCGCGCCGGCGCTGCATGCCGACCAGGACCTTTACATTTCCACCGTGCTCAAGACCGGCCGCATCATGGCCAAGGACGAAGACCTTTGCCTGCATTGCGGGCTGTGTGCCGAGCGCTGCCCCACGGGCGCCTGGGACATGCAGAAATTCCTGCTGAATGCGCCCAAGACGGAGTACGCATGCCGCAGGTGAACGCCGTCAACGATTTCGTCGTCAAGTTCGCCAACGTCAATGGCTCAGGCTCGGCGTCGGCCAACGAGATGTTCGCCCGCTCCATCCTGCGGATGGGCGTGCCGGTCGCCTCGCGCAACATCTTCCCCTCCAACATCCAGGGCCTTCCCACCTGGTATGAGGTGCGGGTTTCCGGCCATGGCTGGCTCGGCCGGCGTGGCGGCGTGGACCTGATGGTGGCGATGAACCCCCAGACCTGGGACAAGGACATCGCCTCGATCGATCCGGGCGGCTATCTGTTCTATGATTCCTCGCGGCCGATCCCGCTGTCGAAATTCCGCGACGACATCAACATCATCCGCATGCCGCTGACGGAGGTCTGCAACGCGGCCTATACGGACCCGCGCCAGCGCCAGCTGTTCAAGAACATCATCTATGTCGGCGCCCTCGCACAGCTGCTGGGCATTGAGCTCGAGGTGCTGGAGAAGCTGGTCGGCGAGCAATACAAGGGCAAGGACGCGCTGATCGCGCCCAATCACAAAGCCCTGCGCATGGGCTATGAGCACGCCCGCGACCAGCTTTCCGGCCAGTGCGGCCTCAAGATCGAGCGGGCCGATGCCGTCGGCAATCGCATCTTCGTCAGCGGCAATGACGCGGCGGGTCTGGGCTGCGTCTATGGCGGCGCCACGGTGGCCGCCTGGTATCCCATCACGCCTTCCACATCGGTGGCGGAAGCCTTCAGCAAGCATTGCCGCAAATACCGGGTGGATGCGGAAACGGGCAAGAACAAATACGCCATCGTCCAGTCGGAAGACGAAATCTCCGCCATCGGCACCGTGATCGGCGCGGGCTGGAACGGGGCGCGCGCCTTTACCGCCACATCCGGCCCCGGCATCTCGCTGATGCAGGAATTTCTGGGCCTGGCCTATTTTGCCGAAATCCCCGCGGTGATCATCGACGTGCAGCGGGGCGGGCCTTCCACAGGCATGCCTACCCGCACCCAGCAGGCCGATCTGATGATCTGCGCCTATGCCTCCCATGGCGATACCAAGCATGTGCTGCTGCTGCCCAAGGACCCGCGGGAGCTGTTTGAATTCTCCGCCCTCTCGTTCGACCTGGCGGAGCGGCTGCAGACGCCGGTCTTTGTGCTGGAAGACCTGGACATCGGCATGAATGACTGGCTGTGCGAGCCTTTCGCCTGGGACGACAGCCGGGTTTACGACCGGGGCAAGGTGATGACGGCGGAAGAACTGGAGGCCGGCAAGACCTTCGGCCGCTATCTGGACGTGGACGGCGACGCCATTCCTTATCGCACCCTGCCCGGCACCCACGCCACCAAGGGCGCTTTCTTCACCCGGGGCACCTCCCGCGACCGCTTCGCCAAATACAGCGAGGAAGGTGCGGTCTATCAGGACAATATGCAGCGGCTGTTGCGCAAGTTCGAAACCGCCAAATCGCTGGTGCCGGCGCCGGTCATCACAATGGCCAAAGGCAAGAGCCAGGAAAAAGAAAGAACAAAGTACGGGCTGGTATTTTTCGGCTCCAGCGCGCCGGCCGCGCGCGAAGCCCTGGCCGCCCTGGCCGATGACGGCATCTATCTGGACAGAATGCGGATACGCGCCTTCCCCTTCTCGGAAGCGGTGAGCGATTTCATCAATTCCTATGACCAGATATTCCTGGTGGAGCAGAACCGCGACGCCCAGATGCGCTCCCTGCTGGTCAATGAATGCGGCATTGATCCGGCGCGCTTCATCTCCGTCCTGAATTATGACGGCACGCCCATCACCGCGCGCTTCATCATCAAGGCCATTTCCGAGCGTCTGGCCGTCAGCAAAAGGGAAGCCGCGGAATGACCTATATCGCCAAGCCCAAGCTGCGCCATCCCGCCATCCCGGTGAACAAACTGGGCTTCACCCATCGCGACTATGAAGGCTCGGTCTCCACCCTCTGTGCCGGCTGCGGCCATGACTCCATTTCCTTCGCCATCATCGAGGCCTGCTTCGAATTGAGCATCGAACCGCACCGGGTGGCCAAGCTGTCGGGCATCGGCTGCTCCTCCAAGACGCCGGACTATCTGCTGGGCCAGAGCCACGGCTTCAATTCCGTCCATGGCCGTATGCCGTCGGTGCTGACGGGCGCCAATCTGGCCAATCGCGACCTGCTCTATCTGGGCATTTCCGGCGACGGCGATTCCGCCTCGATTGGCCTTGGTCAATTCGTGCACTGCGTTCGCCGCGGCGTGAACATGGTCTATATCACCGAGAATAACGGCGTGTATGGACTGACCAAGGGCCAGTTCTCCGCCACCGCCGACAAAGGCTCCAAGAGCAAGGCCGGCGGCTTCAACGCGGACTCCCCGCTCGATCTGGTCAGCATGGCGCTGATGGTGGGCGCGACCTTCGTGGGCCGCAGCTTCTCCGGCGACAAGGACCAGATGGTGCCGCTGATCATGGCGGCGATGAGCCATCCCGGCCCCGCCTTCATCGACATCGTCAGTCCTTGCGTGGCGTTCAACAACCATGCCGGCTCGACCAAGGCTTATGACTTTGTGCGCTCCCATAACGAAGCAGTGAACCGGCTGGACATCATGGAGCCGC
>Ga0070665_100000800_pt1 | contig 41242 bp, 29 predicted proteins | sample KBSS13metaG_FD_65862 | JGI IMG/M metagenome (GOLD analysis project Ga0070665, IMG submission 65862) | Switchgrass rhizosphere microbial communities from Kellogg Biological Station, Michigan, USA - KBS S1-3 metaG | ecosystem: Host-associated > Plants > Roots > Rhizosphere > Soil ...
CCCCGCCTCGCTGCAGTGGCGCCCGAACCCACGCCGGCCCAGATCCCCGCGATCTTCCCCAAGCGCAAGCTGGAGATCGACCGTGAGCGCCTGCTCGAGAACGGTCTGATCGTGCCGGAAGGCTCGGTCACCGCGCTCCTCGAGGAGTTCCGCATGGTCAAGCGTCAGGTTCTGCTGCAAGCGGGCGAGATGCGGCGCCAGAATGCCGGGGCCAAGGCCCAGCGCGCGCTGATCTGCTCGCCGCATCCGGGCGAGGGGAAGACTTACTGCGCCACCAATCTCGCGCTTTCGATCGCGGCGGAAAAGGACGGCGACGTGCTCCTCGTCGATGCCGATTTCGCCAAGCCCTCGATCCTCTCCGCGCTCGGGCTTTCGGGCGGTCCCGGGCTGATGGATGCGCTGATGGACGAGAGGGCCGACGTCGCCGATTTCGTGCTCGGCACCGACATCCCGGGCTTGTGGGTCCTGCCGGCGGGCGACACCACCACCAACGACAGCGAATACCTCGCCTCCGCGCGCGCCGCGACGGTGCTCGACCGGCTGACCCAGGGCGCGCCCAACCGCATGGTGATCTTCGATTCGCCGCCCGCGCTCGCCGCCACGCCGGCGGCCGAGCTCGCCAAGCTGGTCGGCCAGGCGCTTGTCATCGTGCGCGCCGACAGCACTGGGCAGGGCGCGCTGGAGGATGCGGTCTCACTCCTCTCGGCCTGCCCCAACATCCAGCTGCTGCTCAACGGCGCGCAGTTCAGCCCGAGCGGCCGCAGCTTCGGCACGTACTACGGCTACAAGGGATGAGCGCGATGATCCGCCCTCGCACCGTGATGATCCCGACCGTGGCTCTGGCGCTGGCGCTTGCCGCGCCGAGCGTCGCCCAGGCGCAGACGATGGCCTACGGCGATGTCTCGGGTGGCGAGGCGGTCTCGGGCGGCCCCGGCGCGGACGCGGCGGGAAGCGACGACAGCCAGCTCGAGACCTTCAGCCCCAAGAAGGCACGGCGCGGCGGGCGCGATAGTCGCGGCGGCGGCAAGCGCGTCGTGATCACACCCTACATCGAGGCCAACCAGATCGTCGACGCCGAGCTCTCGCCCGGCAGCGACGTGGTGACGTATTCGCAAGTGGCGGCGGGTGTCGACGCGACGGTCGCCGGGCGAAACAACGCCGCGTCGGTCTCGGTGCGCTACGAGTACCACTACGGCTGGGGCAAGAAGGCGGGCAACGGCGATTCGATCTCCGGCATCGCCAGCGGCTACACCACGATCGCGCCGGGTCTCACGCTGCAGGCGGCGGGGCTTGCCACTCGTGCGTCCGACCGGGGCGGCGGCGCTGGGCTGGGCGGCAACTACGGTCGCGACAACGCGACGGTCGATGTCTACGCCATCCAGGGTGGCCCTTCGCTGGTCACGCGCGCGGGCAATCTCGACGTTTCGGCCAACTATCGGGCCGGCTTCACCAAGATCGACACGCACAACCGTGACCGCTCCTTCGCCGGCGGGATCGCGCCGGACACGTTCGACAAGAGCGTGAGCCAGATCGCCGATGTCGAGGCCGGTTTCGCCCCGGGCACGGTACTTCCGGTCGGCGTCGGCGCGGCCGGGAGTTTCTATCAGGAGGACGTCAACAACCTCGACCAGCGCGTGCGCGACATGCAGGCGCGCGGCATCGTCACCGTGCCGGTCGGCCGCACCGTCCAGGCGACCGGCGCGATCGGCTACGAGGATGTCGAAGTGTCGAGCCGCGACGCCGTGCGCGACGCTGCGGGCAATCCCGTGGTCGGCAGGAACGGCCGCTACGTCACCGACAAGGCCAGCCCGCGCCGGATCGCCTACGACACCGATGGCCTGATCTGGGACGTGGGCGTCATGTGGCGCCCCAGTCCGCGTACTTCGCTCACCGCCCACGTCGGCCGTCGCTACGGCGCGATGAACTACAACGGCACCTTCACCTGGTCGCCCGACAACCGCCGCACGGTGAGCCTTGCGGTCTACGACACGATCTCGGCTTTCGGCGGTAACCTGTCGCGCCTGCTCGACAATCTGCCGGACGACTTCGTGGCGGTGCGTAACCCGGTGACCGGCAATATCGGCGGCTGCGTCGCCTCGCTGGAAGGCAACAACTGCCTGGCCGGCGCGTTGGGCGCGATCCGCTCCTCGACCTTCCGCTCGCGCGGGATCGCGGCGAGCTACTCGATGCGCTTCGGCCGCCTCGATGCCGGCGTCGGCCTGGGCTACGACAACCGCAAGTACATCGCCGCGCCGGGCACCGTACTCGCCATCGCCGATGGCCTGACGGACGAGAACTACTGGCTCACCGCCTACCTCAGCGGCCAGATCGATCCGCGCTCGGGCTGGGGGCTCAATGCCTACGCCAGCCTGGTCAAGAGCGACCTCGACCTGGGCAACGTGACCAATGTGGGTGCGTCGGCGGCATACTATCGCAACCTGACGCGGCATCTTCGCGCCCATGCCGCGCTTTCGATCGACGGGACCATGGCCAGCGACGACTTGCTGCTGGACGATTTCTGGAATGCCTCCGCGCTGGTCGGCATGCGCTACAGCTTCTGACGGGCCCCGAAGGAGAGACAACGATGTTCGACGATTTCTACGGGCTAGAGACCAGGCCCTTCCAGCTTACCCCGGACCCGGCATTCTATTTCGAGAGCCTGACGCACCGCAAGGCGCTGTCCTACCTCGGTTACGGCTTGGCGCAGGGTGAGGGCTTTGTGGTCATCACCGGCGAGGTCGGCTCGGGCAAGTCGACGCTGGTCGCGCACCTGATGGACACGATCGATCCAGAGCGCCTCACCGCCGCCCAAGTGGTGACGAGCGCGCTCAACGGCGAGGAGATCGTCCACGTCGTCGCCCGGGCTTTCGGCCTGGAAGTCGAGGGCCACGACAAGGCGAGCGCACTGTCCGCGATCGAGAGCTTCCTTCACGAGGAGGCAAGGGCAGGGCGGCGCTGCCTGCTGATCGTCGATGAATCGCAGAATCTCTCGGTTAGTGCGCTCGAAGAGCTGCGGATGCTGTCGAACTTCCAGCTCGGCGCCTATCCGCTGCTGCAGACGCTGCTGCTCGGCCAGCCCGAGTTTCGCGCCACCCTGCTCGACAGCCCCGAGCTGGAGCAGCTGCGCCAGCGCGTGATCGCAACGCATCACCTAGAGGCGATGCAGGCGCGTGAAGTGAAGCTCTACATCGAACACCGCATGACTCGCGCCGGCTGGCACGGCAATCCCGCGTTCGACGAGCATCTCTTTGCCGAGATCCATGCCGCGACCGGCGGCGTGCCACGGCGCATCAACCAGCTGCTCAACCGCCTCCTGCTGCTGGGCGCGGTCGAGCAGCGCAACCGGCTCGACGGGGCGATGCTCGCGCAAGTGTTGGGCGAGTTCAACCAGGACGGCACGATCGCGATCGTCTCGCCGCCTGCCCGGCCGGTGCCTTCGCCCGCTGCCGCGCCGGTTGGCGGTACCTCGGACCCCATCGACGCTCGGCAGGCCGAACCGGTCGCCCCGCCGCCTGCCGCTCCGGACTCCGCCGCCGCCATCGCCGAGATCGAGGCGGCGCTCGTCGAGCGCGACGCGCAGATTAAGGAACTGCAGCAGGCCGTCGTCGAACTCGCCAATGTCGCAGAGGACCGCGAGGAGGCCCGCCGTGCCGCGCTGCAGGACGTCCATGCCGAACTGATCGGCGCGATCGACGAGCACATCGCTCGCCTGGAGTCCCGCCTCACCGAGCAGGACCGCGCGATCCGCCACACGCTGACGATGCTGATCGAGTGGATCGAGAATGGCGAAGGGCCGCGGGCCGCGGCCTGACCCTGCGCGAGGAGGATCGATCATGCACGCGCGTGCCCCCGTCAACGGACTGTCGGTCGACGTCGAGGACTGGTTCCAGGTCGGCGCCTTCGAAACGGTGATCGACCGCGACGCCTGGAGCTCGCTGGCCGATCGGGTCGAGCGCAATTGCGATGCGATCCTCGCCATGTTCGACGAGGCCGGCGTGAAGGGCACGTTCTTCACCCTGGGCTGGGTGGCGCAGCGTCATCCCGCGTTGGTGCGCCGCATCGCCGAGCAGGGCCACGAAGTCGCCAGCCACGGCTGGGACCACCAGCGCGTGTTCCGCATGGACCGGCTCGCCTTCGCGCAGGACCTCTCGATGAGCCGCAAGGCGATCGAGGATGCCGCCGGCATGCAAGTCACCGGTTATCGCGCGCCCAGCTTCTCGATCGACGCGCGCACGCCCTGGGCGCACCAGGAGCTCGCCGCGCAAGGTTACGTCTATTCCTCGAGCGTCGCCCCCGTCGCGCATGACCACTACGGCTGGCGCGAGGCGCCGCGTTTCGCCTTCAGCCCGCTGCCCGACAACGATTTCGTCGAAGTGCCGGTGACGACCGCGTTGTTCGCCGGCCGCCGCCTCGCCGCCGGGGGCGGGGGCTTCTTCCGCGTCCTGCCCTACGGCTTCTCGCGCTGGGCGATCCGGCAAGTGAATCGCCAGGGCCGCCCGGCGGTGTTCTACTTCCACCCGTGGGAAATCGACCCCGGGCAGCCGCGCATCGCGCAGGCGCCGATCCGCTCACGCCTGAGGCACTACACCAACCTGGGGGTCATGGCGGACAAGCTGCGCCAGCTGATCGGTGAGTTCGCCTGGGGCCGGATGGATGCGCTCGTCATGCGCGAGGCGCCCACGGCCACGGTCCTTCCCGCCACGGCGCTCGCGGCGTGAACGCGCCTTTCGTTCCGGTGTGTAGTCGCGTGCGCCTTGCCGACTTGCGCGACCCCAGCGAGCGGGCTGCGCTCGAGCGCTTCGTGGCGGAGCACCCGGAGGGCACTCCGTTCCACCGTCCCGCCTGGATCACGGCGGTCGAGCAGGGCACCGGCAACCGCGCGCTTGTCCTCGTCGAGGAGCGCGGGGGCGAGATCGTGGCGATGCTGCCGCTCAACGAGATCCACTCGCCGATCTTCGGGCGCCTGCTCGCCTCGACCGGCTTTGCGGTCGACGGCGGACTGTTGGCGGGCGATCGGTCCGATACCGATGCGCTGCTCGCAAGTGTCGAAGCGCTGGCGGCGAGCACCTCGTGCCCCACCATCGAACTGCGCGGCGGCCCCGTCGCGGCGGAGCGGCCGGGCTGGACCCTGCGCACGCAATCGCACTGCGGTTTCGTCGCCCCGCTCGCGGCGGAAGACGAGGCGCAGCTCACCGCCATTCCGCGCAAGCAGCGCGCCGAAGTGCGCAAGAGCCTCGCCAATGCGTTCGAGATCACGGTCGGCACCGCTGCCGAAGACCGTGCCGCGCACTACGCGGTCTACGCCGAGAGCGTGCGCAATCTCGGCACGCCGGTGTTCCCTAGGGCGCTGTTTGACGCCGTGCTCGACGGCTTCGGCGCGGACGCCGATATCCTGACCGTCCGGCACGAGGGCAGGGCGGTCGCCAGCGTGCTCTCGCTCTACTGGCGCGGCGCGGTGATGCCCTACTGGGGCGGCGGCACCCGCGCGGCGCGATTGCTGCGCGCCAACGACCGGATGTATTTCGAGCTGATGCTCCACGCCCGCCGGCGCGGGTGCGACCGCTTCGACTTCGGCCGTTCCAAGACCAACAGCGGCGCCTATCACTTCAAGCGCAACTGGGGCTTCACGCCCGAGCCGCTGGGCTACGGCGTCTGGACCGCGCCGGGCGCTGACAAGCGCGATGCCGACCCGACGAGCGCCAAGCATCGCTTGCAGATCGCCTTGTGGCAGCGCTTGCCGCTCGGTGTCGCCAACCGCCTGGGGCCGTGGATCGCCCGGGGCCTGGGCTGATGTCCGAGATCCTGTTCCTCTCGCACCGCATCCCGTTCCCACCGGATCGCGGCGACAAGATCCGCTCGCACCACATCCTGCGCCGGCTGGCCCGCATCGCGCCGGTCCACGTCGCGACTTTCGCCGACGATGACGCCGATGCCGAAGCTGAGGGCGATCTGGCTCACATCGCCAGCAGCCATTGCCTGGTGCGGCGCACCAAGCCGCTGCCGCTCGCCGCTCTCGAAGCTTTGGCCGGCAGCCGCCCGGTCAGCCTCACCGCGTTCCGCTCGGGCGCGATCGAAAGCTACGTGCGCCAGACGCTCGCGCGCCGACCGATCGGGCTCATCTACGTCTTCTCCGGGCAGATGGGGCAATATGTGCCCACGTCGTACCCGAGCCGCGTCGTCGCCGACTTCGTGGACGTGGATTCGGCCAAGTTCGAAGCTTATGCCGTGCGCGACGGCGGCCTGCGCGGGTGGATGGAAGCGCGCGAAGCGCGATTGATGCGCGACGAAGAACTGCGCCTGGCCCGGCGCGCGGGGGTCAGCCTGCTGATCAGCGATGAGGAAGCGCAGCTGTTCCGCTCGCGCCTGCCGCTCGCCGAGCGCGCCCGCATTGCCGTGCGCACGCTCGCCAATGGCATCGATAGCGCGACCTTCGCGCCGTACCTGACCGTGCCCGAGCCGCGCATGGCCCAGATGCCCGCGCCGCGCCTCGTCTTCACCGGCCAGATGGATTACACGCCCAACGTCGAGGCCTGCCTGCGCGCCGTGCGCAGCATTCTGCCCGGCATCCGCGCCCGCTTCCCGCAGGCTAGCTTCCATATCGTCGGCCGCAACCCGCCCGAGCGGCTGACGAGCCTGTCGGGGCGTGACGGCGTTCACGTCTGGGGCCGTGTGCCCGACGTGCGCCCCTACCTCGCGGCGGCGGACCTGGCGCTCATCCCGCTCGACATTGGCCGGGGCGTCCAGAACAAGGTGCTCGAGGCGATGGCGATGGCGCTGCCCGTTGTCCTGACGCCCGAGGCGGCCACCGGGATCGGCGCGCGCGACGGGCGCGAACTGCTGCTCGGGCACGGCGACGCGGAGCTGGTCGAGGCTTGCTGCGCCCTTGTCGAGGACCGCGCCCGCGCCAAGGCGATGGGGGAGGCGGCGCGTCGCTTCGTCGTCTCGCAAGCCAGCTGGGAAGCGGCGCTGGCCGAACTGCCGGAAATCGTCGGCTTTTCCGGTGGCACGGCGCGCGATGCGGCTTGAGGTGCTGACGGCGCAGCCGGGCGCGGTGGCGCGATGGCGTGCTCTGCCCGGTCCCTGGCGTGAGGCGCTCTTGCGTCTCGCCCTTGCCGACGTGCTGCTGGTTGCCCTGTTCGCCAGCGACTGGGCGGCGATGGCGCGCCAGTGGTGGAACATCTCCACCTACAACCACGTCCTGCTGATCCCGCCGATCCTGTGCTGGCTGGTCTGGCAGCGGCGGGCAGAGCTGCTGAAGCTGGAGCCGAGCCTGTGCTGGCCGGCGCTGGTCCCGCTCGGCGCGGCGGCGTTCCTCTGGTTGCTCGGCGCATTCTCTGGCCTCGACCTCGCGCGGCAGGCCGGCGCCGTGGCGCTGCTGATGGCGAGCGTACCGCTGCTGCTCGGCCCGCGCGTCACCGCCGGGTTGGTGTTCCCGCTGGCCTACATGGCCTTCCTCGTGCCGGTGGGCGAGGAGCTGGTCCCGCTGCTGCAGACGGTCACCGCGCGCATCACCGTCGCGCTGGTCCACGCAAGCGGCGTTCCGGCGCGGATCGACGGGGTGTTCATCGCGACACCCGCCGGGCTGTTCGAAGTGGCCGAGGCGTGCTCGGGCGTGAAGTTCCTCATCGCCATGATCGCGTTCGGCGTGCTGATGGCCAACGTGTGCTTCGGTAGCTGGGTGCGACGTGTTGTGCTGGTGGCAGCCTGCATCCTCGTGCCGATCCTCGCCAACGGGGTGCGCGCCTGGGGCACGATCTACGCCGCGCAGTTCTTCGGCACCCAGGCCGCGGCCGGCTTCGACCATATCGTCTACGGCTGGATCTTCTTCGCGCTGGTGATCGCGCTGGTGATCGCCTGCGCCTGGCCGTTCTTCGACCGCGCGCCTGACGACCCCCAGATCGACGCCAACACGATAGCCCGCTGGCCGTGGCTTGCCTCTCTGTCCGGCCGGACGCTCGGTGCTCGTGCCGCGCTTGTCGCGCTGCTGGCGGTCGTGCTGGCGGTGCAGGGCTGGGCGGTCCTCGCCAACCGGCTCTCCGCGCCGCTGCCGCAGCGGATCGACTTGCCGCAAGTGCCTGGCTGGACGCGCACCGACTACGCACCGCGCTTGTGGTGGGAACCGCGCGCGAGCGGCGCCGGGCACCGGCTGCTCGGCAGCTATTCCGACCGCAGTGGCCACAAGGTCGACGTGTTCTACGCGCTCTACGCGACGCAGAGCGAGGGGCGCGAGGCCGGCGGCTTCGGCCAGGGCGCGCTGATGCCGCAGAGCCCGTGGGCCTGGCAGGCCGACGCCGCGCCGATCGCCGGCGGCCGCGGCGAACGCCTGCTCGGCCGAGGCGAGATCGGCCGCGTGGCGATCACCTGGTATCGCACCGGCAGCCTGCTGACCGGCAGCAACGCGCGGCTCAAGCTCGCCGTCATGGCCGACCGGCTGGCGCTGCGCGAGCGCCCGACGATGCTGCTGATCCTCTCCGCCGAGGACCGGCCGGGACGGCCCGCCGAGTCCGCGATCACGGCCTTTGTCGGTTCGGTCGGGCCGCTCGGGCGATGGGTGGACCGTATCGGCCGCGTGAACTAGGATGCGCTTCGCATGTGCGGCATAGCCGGGATCTTCCATATCGAGACCGCCAAGCCGGTCGATCCGGATCGAGTCGAGCGGATGTGCGACGCCATCGCCCATCGCGGCCCGGACGGCTACGGCGTCTGGACCGCGCCGGGCGTGGCGCTCGGCCATCGCCGGCTCTCGATCATCGATGTCGCCGGCTCGCCGCAGCCGATGGCCTCGACCGACGGGCGCGCGATGCTGGTCTTCAACGGCGAGATCTACAACTACCGCGAGCTGCGCCAGGAACTGCGCGCCACGGGGGCCACGTTCCACACCGACGGCGACAGCGAGGTGATCCTGGCCGCCTGGCAGAAGTGGGGTCCGGACTGCGTCAGCCGCCTGAACGGCATGTTCGCCTTCGCGATCTACGATTGCGAGGCGCGCACCTTGTTCCTCGCCCGCGACCGGCTCGGGGTGAAGCCGCTGTTCCTGGCGCCGCTGAGCGACGGCAGCGTGGCCTTCGCGTCCGAACTGAAGGCGCTGGTCGCGCATCCGCTGCTGCGGCGCGAGATCGATCCGCTCGCGATCGAGGACTTCCTCACGTGGGGCTACGTGCCCGACACGCGCTCGATCCTGAAGGGCGTGACGAAGCTGCCGGCCGGGCACACCCTGCTGCTCCAGTGCGGCAAACCGATGCCGCGCCCAAGCCAGTGGTGGGATATCTCCTTCGCCGATCGCCGCAAGGGCAAGCCGCAGGACCTCGAGGCCGAACTGCTGCACTTGCTGCGCGAGGCGGTCACTTCGCGGATGGTCGCCGACGTGCCGCTCGGCGCGTTCCTCTCGGGCGGGGTCGACAGCTCCAGCGTCGTCGCGCTGATGGCGGAAGCGAGCGCGAAACCGGTCAAGACCTGCTCGATCGGCTTCGACGTCGCCGCCCTCGACGAGAGCGGCTATGCCCGGCAAGTCGCCGAACGCTTCGGCACCGACCATCGTGCGCGCCTGGTCTCGCCGGATGACTTCGCCGCCGTCAATACCCTCGCCGCGATGTTCGACGAGCCCTTCGCCGATGCTTCCGCGCTGCCGACCTGGCGCGTATGCCAGCTGGCGCGCGAGACAGTGACGGTGGCGCTTTCGGGCGACGGCGCCGACGAGGCCTTCGCCGGTTACCGCCGCCACTTGTTCCAGCACGGCGAGGACCGCCTGCGCGCATTCCTTCCCTCGGCTTTGCGCGGGCCGGTGTTCGGCGCGCTCGGCGCGGTCTATCCCAAGGCCGACTGGGCGCCGCGTCCGCTGCGGGCCAAGACGACGCTGCTCTCGCTCGCAGGCGACAGCGCTGCCGGGTACGCGCGTGCAATCGGGGTCACGCCGGCCGAGCAGCGGAACCTTCTGTATTCCAGCGAGTTCAAGCGCTTACGCGGCGATTATCGCGGAGAGTCGCTGGTACTCAACACCATGCGCAACGCGCCCGCGCGATCCGGCCTCGACCGCGCCCAATACGCCGATCTCAAGGTCTGGCTGCCGGGTGACATCCTCACCAAAGTCGACCGGACCAGCATGGCCGTGAGCCTGGAAGCGCGCGAGCCGCTGCTCGACCATCGCCTGATCGAGTTCGCGGCGACTTTGCCCGAAGCGGTGCGGCTGCGCGGAGGGCAGGGCAAGTGGCTGATGAAGCGGGCGATGCGCCGCTACCTGCCCGACGACGTGCTCTATCGCCCCAAGCAGGGGTTCGTGACGCCGATCGCGCAGTGGTTTCGTGGGCCACTGGCCGATGCCGCCGCCGCGATCGGCTCGAGCGCGGCATTGGCCCGCACCGGCTGGTTCGATGCCGGGCGGGTCGCCGCGCTGGCCCAGGCGCATCGCGTTGGAACATCGGACAATTCCCGGGTCCTGTGGCAACTGCTGATGCTCGACCGTTCGCTCGCGCGCCTCGGCTTCAGCTGAGCTACCGTTTCTTAACTGTCGTCCTGCAGCTACCCCTGTGGGCGGAGGGCGCGCAAAGAGACGGTGTTAACTAAACGCAATCTTAGGACATTGCGCCTAGCACTGGCCGGGGAAACGTCAGTTAGGGCGCCATGACGGGTCACAGTCGCACTCTCGGGAACATGCACGCGGCTGGCTCGCAAGCCGCTGTCTTGCGCGTTCGCGGCTCGGTTCGCCGGGGCTTCGGACAAGCGGCCTGTGATCAGCCACCGCCGGTGGCGCCGTCGTGAGCACGCTGCGCGAAAGGCTCGTCGCGGCCTGGCGAAACCGACGCACGCGGATCGTCGCATCGGCGCTGCTGCTGGGCGCGTTGTGCGGGACCTTCGAGGTGACCCTGCCGCTCGAAGACCTGTTCATCGCCGCCCGCACCAAGCTGCGCACCGTACAGCCGAGCGGTTCGATCGTCGTCGTGACCATCGATGACCGGACGCTCGAGCGTCTTCATGCCAACGACGTCGGACGAGAAGACGATGCTGTCGTCGTTGAACGCCTGATTTCCTCAGGCTCGAAGACCATCTACTTCGCAAGGAACTATCCCTTTTCCGCCGCCGCCGACGGACAGGCACTCGTTACGACCTTGCAGCGTCATCCCGGAGCGGTGGCGTTTGGTGTGGGCCCGAAGGACGGCGATGCTCGCGGTACCCGCCTGAGCCAGCTGCCGGATCGCAAGTTCCTCGAGCACGCGGACCTCGTCTCGCTGGCAGCGCTGACCCACCCTCTCAACATGAGCTATAGTCTGCCGTTTCAAACCATGACGATAGCCGGGGAAATTCCCTCGCTGGCGGCCGCTCTTGGTGGAAAGACCGGGGCCGATGACGAATGGTTCAGGCCCGATTATGCGATCGACCACCATGGAATACCGACGATCAGCTACATCGACGTGCTATCCGGGAACTTCGATCGCGCGCAGGTAGCGGGCAAGAAGATCGTGATCGGTCGGACGACGATGATCGCAAACGAGTACCATCCCTTGCCGCTCGGCGAGTACGTACCGAATTTGTACATCCACGTCCTTGGCGGTGAGACGTTGCTCAAGGGCAAGCCTGTGGATGTAGGCTGGATGCCGGCATTCCTGTTGGTGGCCGTCATGGTAGTCACGGGCGTCGGTCGCGGCCGTTCCTACAAGCCGATCCGGCTTGTAGGCCATGGTGTAATCCTGATCGTCCTTCCGATCATTCTCGATCGTTTCAGCATCGAACTCGATGTTCTGCCGGCGGCAGTCATGGCGGTATTCGCCACGTTTCGGGCGCGCGCGCTCGACAAGATCAAGGATGTCAGCGAGACCAACGCCGCCTCCGGCCTGCCGAGCCTACAGGCGCTGCGCAGCATCGAGGACTGCTCGAACGGTTTCCTCGTTGCGCTCAAGATACGCAACTATTCGGGCATCTTGCGGAGTTTTCCCGAGCCGGTCGAAGCGCACCTTGCCAATGAGATACAGCGGCGCATCCGGATCAGCGAGCCGGAAGTTGTGGTCTACCATGAAGGCGGCATCTTCGTTTGGCTGTCCAAGCTGCCGGATATCGTCGAACTGTTCGAGAACCTGGAGGGACTGCACCGCATCGTCCAGAACGGCATCGTCATTCAAGGCACCGAGGTTGATGTCGGTTTCAATTGCGGCATCGACTCGGCGCGTGAGCATTCCATGCCCAATCGCCTTGCGAGCGCGATGCAGTCGGCCGAGGAGGCGGTGCGCGCCGACGAGCTCGTCGTCCATCACGACATCGAGAAAGGCGAGGTACAGTGGGAGATATCCCTGCTGGCCTCTCTCGACCGCGCGATCGACAATGGCGAGGTGTGGGTCGCGTTCCAGCCCAAGCTCGACCTTGCCAGCAACCGGATCGTCGGGGCCGAGGCGCTCGCGCGCTGGACTCACCCCGAGCGTGGGCCGATCAGTCCAGAGAAGTTCATCGGCATCGCCGAGGAGTACCACCGGATCGAGCGGATCACGCGCTTCGTGCTCGACAAGGCGGTTCGCGCTGCCTCGGCATTGGCGCGGGACGGCCACGAGTTCAGCGTTTCCGTGAACATATCGGCGCAACTCCTACGCAATCCGCGCCTGCCGCGCATGATCGCAGATTCGCTCGCCGCGCACGATCTCGCGCCCGAACGTCTGGTTCTGGAGATCACCGAGACCGATCGGCTCGAGCGTTCGAACCGGACGGTGCAGATGATGGAAGCGCTCGTCGCCAGCGGTCTGCGCATCTCGATCGACGACTTCGGCACCGGCAACGCCACGATCGATTACTTGCGCTATCTCCCCGCATCCGAGGTCAAGATCGACAAGGTCTTCATTCGCGAGCTCGAGGTGAGCAGCGCGGACCATCTGCTGGTTCAGTCGATCATCGAGATGGCGCATTCGCTCGGCCGCCGTGTCGTGGCCGAAGGTGTCGAATCACCGGAATCGCTCGCGCTGCTGCGCGGACTGCATTGCGACGAAGCTCAAGGCTATTTTATCAGTCGCCCCGTCCCATTTCAGGACCTTCTCACCTTTCTCTCATCGACACCGAGGCGGGTCTTTGGTTAAATTTCCGTTGATTACATTTTAACGTTCCGGTAACCATGTGGGCGTCGCACAGCAGTGCGGCGCTTTCACATGGGGACGTGACAATGTGGCATTGGTTCTACGGCTCGCTCGACTGAGACGCTCTTTCGTCTGATCCGGACGGCAAACCACGGTGGCTTTAAGGCCGATCGTGAGAGGCTTGAAGGATCAGACGCATTGATCCGAAAGGAAAACTTCGGATCTACGGACGTCTAGCAGCACGCTAGAAGGCGCACGGGGTTTTTGCCCTCGGCGCCTTTGTCATGTCCGGATCCTGGATTTCGGCGCCGTGTCGAACCAAGTGCGACTCGGGTCAAGATTGCGGCAGGTGTTAACGAAGTCCACCGCGCGCTGGCCGATCTTCGTTAACGATCAGTCCTCGCCGTGGCCGAGGGCGAGGTATTCGGAGCTTTGCATTTCGTTGAGGCGGCTGACCGTGCGCTCGAACTCGAAGCGGCCGGCGCCAGCCTCGTACAAGTCCTCCGGTTCCGCATCGGCGGCGGCGATCAGCTTCACCTTGTTCTCGTAAAGCGCATCGATCAGCGTCACGAAACGCGCAGCCTCGTTGCGCATGTCCGGACCCATCTTCGGAATGCCGACGATGATCACCGTGTGATAGGCATGCGCGATCGCGAGGTAGTCTGCCGCGCCGCGGGGCTCGCCGCAGAGCCGCTTGAAGCTGAACACGCCCACGCCCTTGAGGCTCTTGGGAACGTGCAGCGTCCGTCCGCCGCCCAGGTCCAGTTCGGCCGAGGGCACGTGATCGGCGTCCTCAGGGGGGTAGTCGGTCAGGCGATAGAAGGCCTCGCGCGTCTGCTCGGTCGCGGCTTCGCCCAGAGGCGTGTGCCAGGTATCCATGCCGCCCAGGCGCTGCAGGCGATAGTCGGTCGGCCCGTCGAGCGTCAGCACGTCCAGGTCGTTCTCGATCAGAGCGATGAACGGCAGGAAGTGCTCGCGGTTGAGCCCGTCCTTGTAGAGCTGTGACGGCGCTCGGTTGGAGGTCGTGACGATCGTGACATGCTCGTCGCGGATCAGGGCGGTGAACAGCCGGCTCATGATCATCGCATCGGCCGAGTTGTTGACCACCATCTCGTCGAAGGCGAGGCAGCGCAGATTCCGCCCGATCGTGGCCGCGACCGGCAGGATCGGGTCGCCGGCTTCCTTCTTGCGCTCCTCGCGCAGGAGCGCGTGCACCTCCAGCATGAAGGCATGGAAGTGCACCCGGCGCTTCTCGGGAATGGCGAGCGTCTGGTGGAACAAGTCCATCAGCATCGACTTGCCGCGCCCGACACCACCCCACATGTAGACCCCGCGCAGGGCTTGCGTCTTGCGCTTGAGCAGCCGGCCGATCAGCCCGATCGATGCGTCCGCCTTCGCCAGGTCATGCTGCAATCGCTCCAGACGCTCGGCGGCGGCCGCCTGGTCGGGATCGACGCGCAATTCCCCGGTCGCGACGAGGGCTTCGTAGCGGGCGAGAATGCCGGTCACGATCGATCCCGCTTGCGCACTGGAAGGAGGCCGATCGTACCCGAACTCGGTCCCACCTCAGACCTGGCGTTCGGCCTGCATCTTCTTGATCTCGGCGATGGCGCGTGCCGGGGACAAGCCCTTGGGGCACACGTTCGCGCAGTTCATGATCGTGTGGCAGCGATAGAGGCGGAACGGATCCTCGAGCTCATCAAGCCGCTCGCCGGTCATCTCGTCGCGACTGTCGGCCAGCCAGCGATAGGCCTGGAGCAGGATCGCCGGGCCCAGGAACTTGTCCGAGTTCCACCAGTAGCTCGGGCACGAGGTCGAGCAGCAGGCGCACAGGATGCACTCGTAAAGACCGTCGAGCTTCTCGCGCTGCTCGGGGCTCTGCAGGCGCTCCTTGCCCGAGGGCGTGGTGGAGACGGTCTGCAGCCAGGGCCGGATCGAGGCGTACTGCGCGTAGAAGTGCGTGAAGTCGGGAACGAGGTCCTTGATCACGTCCATGTGCGGCAGCGGCGTGATGCGGATGTCGCCCTTCAGATCCTCGATCGCGGTGGTGCAGGCGAGGCCGTTGCGACCGTTCATGTTCATCGCGCACGACCCGCAGATACCTTCGCGGCAGGAGCGGCGGAACGTGAGCGTGGGGTCGGCCTCGCTCTTCATCTTGATGAGCGCGTCCAGCACCATCGGGCCACAGTTGTCCAGGTCGATCTCGAACGTGTCGTAGCGCGGGTTCTCGCCGCTGTCGGGATCGTAGCGGTAGACGGTGAACTTCTTCACCCGGTTCGCGCCCTCGGCCTTGTGGACCTTGCCCTGCTTCTTGATCCTGCTGTTGGCCGGGAGAACGAACTGCGCCATCGAGAGACCCTCGTGATATTGCAATGCGGCAAACAGCCGCGACTCTCACACCCTCTAGCGATTGCGCCGCCGGGGGCAAGAGGCCGATGGTGCGGCGCGCACGCCCATGTGATGTTCGCGTGTCCGGACCGGACCAAAGGACACTGGTCGCTGCCTTCATGGGGCACTAGCCTGACCTCATGACGATGCAGGATCGCCGGACGGCATGCGTGTTCGGTGCGGGTGGTGGCATCGGCGGGGCGCTGGTGCGGGCGCTCGCCGCGCGCGAGGATATCGCGCTGGTCCACACAGGGAGCCGCCGCGTGCCCGCGACCGGCCCGAAGGTGCGGCCTTTCCACTTCGACCTGACTGACGAAGCCTCGATCGCCGCGGCCGCCGCTACGATGGCGGACGATCCTCCCGAGATCGTCATCGTGGCGACAGGAGCGCTTGCCTTCGCTGATGGGGCCGGACCCGAGAAGTCGCTCGGCGCCATCGATCCGGTGCGGATGGCGAACCTGTTCGCGCTCAACACCATCGGACCGGCGATGATCGCCAAGCACGTCGTGCCTCTGCTTCGCCGTGATCGACGGGCGGTGCTTGCGGTCCTCTCCGCACGGGTCGGCTCGATCGGCGACAACTGGCTCGGCGGGTGGCACAGCTACCGTGCGAGCAAGGCGGCGCTCAACATGCTGGTGCGCACCATTGCGGTCGAACTCGGCCGCACCCATCCGCAAGCCGTCCTGGTCGCACTCCATCCCGGCACGGTCGACACGCCGCTCTCGCGTCCGTTCCAGCGTAATCTGCGCGATGGCCAGCTGACGACGTCCGAGCAGGCGGCCGCGCATCTGTTGAACGTGATCGACGGCCTCACGCCGGCAGACAGCGGCGGGTTCTTCGCATGGGATGGACAGCCGATCGCTTTTTGAGCCCGCGATGCGAGAGAACACGTTACCAGCCTTCGTTCATGCTGCGGCACGGTGGAGCCGCTATGCAGGTCGTACGTTAGCCGAAGCGAGGCGCCGGACATCGGTGTGCCGCGGCGCAACGAGGAGCGAGTGTGAGCCAACGCAAGGAGCGCGAACATTTCTGGGACGCCTTGCGCGCATTCCTCATGCTTCTGGGCATCCCGTACCATGTCGCACTGTCCTACCAGACAGGTCAGGACTTCATCGTCCACTCGGGCGAGGGGCTGGTCGGCGCGCGCGAGTTCGCCGACACGGTCCACTTGTTCCGAATGCCGGCGTTCTTCGTGATCGCGGGCTATTTCGCCGTCCTGCTCCTGGCGCGGCGCGAGCCGGGGGAATGGCTCAAGGGACGCTTCCTTCGTCTTGGCCTGCCCTTCCTGACGTGCCTGCTGACGCTGGTGCCGGCGATGAACCTGGTGTGCGAGCTGTCGAACCTGCCACTGGGCGAAGCGCTCGCCTCCTGGCGGCACCAGCTTGCAACTTCGGGCGGCTATTGGGTCCGGCACTTGTGGTTCATCGTCGTCCTGCTCTACTTTTCGACGATCGCGGCTTGGTTGGCGAAGCGCTTCGCGGCGGTGCGCGGGGGCTTCGTGCCAGCGCGCATCGATGATTGGGTCGCCGGGCATCTGCTGCTGGCACTGACTGGCATCGCCGCGGTGATCGGCCTGTGGGAAGCGCTGGCGGTGGAGGGTTTCTACAAGGCTGGCATGGCAACGTTGGTGCCGCAGCAGATCCTGCGGCTCGACGAGACGATCATGTACTTGCCGTGGTTCGTGCTGGGCGGGCTGCTCGTGCGGGCTCGCTCGACCCTGCGGCGCGCCTGCCGTTTTTCGGCGCCTGTAGCGGCAATGGCGATCGTCGCGACCGCGACTTGGCTGCTCGTCCATACCGAAGTCGCACCGATGACCGAGCGCTTCATCGGCGTCTTCGCCGCGCTGGCCAGCACACAGGTCCTGCTTGCAGCCGCGCGTTCCTGGCTCGATCGCCCGCTACCCTGGCTGCAGAAGCTGACGAGCGCGTCCTTCGTGATCTATCTGTTCCACCTGCCGCTCATCGTGTTGTTCGTGTGGCTGGGGCAGGGCCTGCCGGTGCCCCTGGCCATCAAGATGCTGGGCATCACGGTGCTGACCGGGGTGCTCTCCTACGCCATCTGGCTCGGCATCCAGCGGGTGCGAAGCATGACGCTGCTGTTCGAGGGTATCGTCGCTCCGGCGCGCCGCAGCGCGATGGCCTGAGCCTGCGACGAAGAACGCCCCCCGACCGAGGTCGGGGGGCGCTGCTTTCGATCACGCTGGTCGGGTGGCCTTGTCAGGCACCGAAGGTACGCTGCCACCAGCCCCGGCGGGGTTTGTCGTCCGAGCCGCCCTCGGCGAGCTCGGCCGTGTCCTCGTTGGCGGCGTCCGGCGACTGCGATGCCGCCGGATCTCCCGCGTCCGACCGGGCGGGAGCCGGTTCGGTGACGGTCGGTTCGGGAGCGGTCGCCGTCACGTCTGCGTCGGCGGGGGCGGCCTGCGCCTTGGCGCGACGCGTGCGCTTGGGCTTCTCCGCCACCTCGACAGGAGCCGCCTCCTCGACATCCACCTTCTTACGGCGCCCGCGAGTCGGCTTTGCCGGAGCCGCATCCGCCACTTCGGCTGGAGCCTCCGCCGCCTCGGCGGGAGCCTCCGCAGCCTCGGCGGGAGCCGGCGCCGTTTCGCCCTCGACGTCGGCCTTCTTGCGGCGCGTGCGCTTGGGCTTGGCTTGCTCGACCGACTCTGCCGCCGCTTCCGTCACGGGCACTTCCGTCGCCTCGGCGGCCGGCGCGGCCTTGGCGCGGCGAGTCCGCTTGCGCGGCGCCTCCGGCACAGCGGATTCGGGTGAGGGCGCTTCGGCCTCGGGAGCCACGCTCTCGGCAGCGACGACAGCCTCGCCTTCGAACGCGGGCTCGGAAGCTTCGGCGTCGTCGTCCTCGGCCTCCTCGGCAGTCTGGCTCTCGCCGTTCTCGCCGCTGCGACGACCGCGCCGGCGGCGACCGCCCCGGCGACGGCGCTTCTTGGGCGCGCCGTTCTCGTCCGTGCCCTCGCCAGCGGCCTCGGCCCCGGTGGCCTCCTCGGCCTCCATGTCCTCGCCGGTGGTCTGCTCGCTATCCTCGTCCGCTTCAGGGACGGAGGACGTCGAGGCTTCTTCCTGCTCGCGATTGCGACCGCGACGGCGCTTGCGACGCTTGCTGCGGCGTTCGTCTCCGGACTCGCCTTCGCCTCGCTCGCTACGCTCACCCCGCGGCTGCGCCTGCTGCTCCTCGGCGAGTTCCTCGTCCTCCTCCTCGTCCTCGATGAAGTCGTCCTCGACCTCCTCGGCGATCGGATCGAAGCGAGGCACGAACTCGTTGCGCGGACCCGACGAGATCACGCGCATCTTCGCGCCTTCGTTCTCGCCCTCCGGGATCACTTCGACCGAGACGCCGTAGCGCTCCTCGATGTCGGCAAGGTCGGTGCGCTTGGCGTTGAGCAGGTAGATCGCCGCCTCGGTGCTGGCGAACAGCGAGATGATGATGCCGCGGCCCTTGGCGGCTTCGTCCTCGATCAGGCGCAGCGCCGACAGGCCCGCCGAGCTGGCGGTGCGGACCAGGCCCGTGCCGTCGCAGTGCGGGCAGGAGCGGGTTGTCGCCTCGAGCACGCCGGTGCGCAGGCGCTGGCGGCTCATCTCCATCAGGCCGAAGCTGGAGATGCGGCCGACCTGGATGCGCGCGCGATCGTTCTTCAGCGCGTCCTTCATCGCCTTCTCGACCTTACGGACGTTCGATCCGTACTCCATGTCGATGAAGTCGATGACCACCAGACCCGCCATGTCGCGCAGGCGCAACTGACGGGCGATCTCGTGCGCGGCCTCGATGTTGGTGTTGACCGCCGTCGCCTCGATGCCGTGCTCCTTGGTGGAGCGGCCCGAGTTGATGTCGATCGAGACGAGCGCCTCGGTCGGGTTGATGACGATGTAGCCGCCGCTGCGCAGCTGGACGACCGGATCGTACATCGCGGTGAGCTGGTCCTCGGCGCCGAAGCGCTGGAAGAGCGGCACCGGGTCGGAGTAGGGCTTCACCTTGCGCGCATGGCTGGGCATGAGCAGCTTCATGAAGTCCCTGGCGGCGCGGTAGCCTTCCTCGCCCTCGACCACGACTTCCTCGATGTCGCGATTGTAGATGTCGCGGATCGCGCGCTTGATGAGGTCGCTGTCCGAATGGATCAGCGTCGGCGCGACCGAGCGCAGCGTGGTTTCGCGCAGCTCGTCCCACAGGCGGGCGAGATAATCGAAGTCGCGCTTGATCTCGGTCTTGGTGCGCTGGAGCCCGGCGGTGCGCACGATGCAGCCCATCGAACGGGGCAGCTGCAGCTCGGCGATGATCGACTTCAGGCGCTTGCGGTCGCTGGCCGAGTTGATCTTGCGGCTGATGCCGCCGCCGTGGCTGGAGTTCGGCATCAGCACGCAGTAGCGGCCGGCGAGGCTGAGATACGTGGTCAGCGCCGCGCCCTTGTTGCCGCGCTCTTCCTTGACGACCTGAACCAGCAGCACCTGCCGGCGCTGGATCACGTCCTGGATCTTGTAGCGGCGGCGCAGCGCCATGCGCTTGGCGCGCAGTTCGTCCGCTTCCTTGGAGCGGCCGCCGTTGCGACCCTGGCGTCGGCCACGATTGCGGCGCTGCAGGCGCTCTTCGCCGCCCTCGCTCTCGGCTGCGTCGTCCTCGGACGCATCGTCCTCGGAGGCATCGTCTTCGCCTTCCTCGACGCCGGCCTCGATCGTGGCGACTTCGTCCTTCTCGGACGTGTCGACCTCGGTCACGCCGCCTTCGTAGCCGAAGTCCTCGTCCGAACCGCCGTTTTCGTCCTCGTCCTCACCTTCGCTGGCGCGCAGGGCGGCCTCTTCCTCGGCGTGCGCGGCTTCCTCGGCGAGAAGCGCTTCGCGGTCTTCCTTGGGAATCTGGTAGTAGTCGGGGTGGATTTCGCTGAAGGCCAGGAAACCGTGACGGTTACCGCCGAAATCGACGAAGGCCGCCTGCAGCGACGGCTCTACCCGCGTGACTTTCGCGAGGTAGATGTTGCCCTTGATCTGCTTCCTGTCGGCCGACTCGAAGTCGAACTCTTCAATCCTGTTGCCCTTGAGTACCGCCACCCGTGTTTCTTCCGGGTGGCGCGCATCGATTAGCATGCGCGTTGCCATTATTATGTCTCCAGTCGCGCCGGGGCCGCGCCACGAAGGCGGCGGCGGCGCGTAGTCGTTCGGTGGTATCGTGACGGCGGGCGCATGGCCCGACCTTTGGACGCGTGCGGCGCACGTGCCCAGGCAGATCCGTCGTGATCGTGTGGAGCAGCGCGGAGCGAAGCGCTCCGGCTGCGGCGTTCGTGTCTGCGAGCGATCGAGTGCGCATCGAAATCGCATGCGCTGCAGCCTGCGCCGGCACCGCCCACGCCCGTTCGGGCATAGGCTGGCAGGACGGCAGTTGCATTCTCATCTCTTGCGTCAACCTGTTCGGGTCCGGAAAAGGAGTTTCCGGTCGTGACGACCGGAGCCTGTCGGATCCTTCGCCGTCCGCAAACACCATCTGGTGGCTCTTGGTTCGGAATGCGAGGATCGAAGCACAAAGCCCCGGATCGAAGCGGCGTAGCATCCATGTCGTTATCGGGCAAGGTCTTGGCCGTTTGCTCCAGAATAGCTTAGCGCGACATGCTTAACCGATTCTGTGGGTGGCACCCGTGCGCGCCATTGCTCGTCCGGTGATCCTTACTTAGGCAATCGCCACCATGTTCCGCGGCGCGATGCTGGCCTCCCTTGTTGTTCTGCCGCTGGCGATCCTGGCCGCGGCGATCGCGTGGAGTGCTGGCCGCGAGCCTTCGGGGCCGGCTTACGGCTATGTCGTCCACCTCGGACTCCCGGCGGCGGACCGTCCAGTGGGACTGCCACCGATCGCAGGGCCGGCCGATGCGAGCCGGCCGCTGGTGGTGATCGACCCCGGCCACGGCGGCTTCGACCCCGGTGCCGGTTCGGGTCCGGTGAAGGAAAAGGCGGTCGCGCTCGCCATCGCCCGCGCGTTGCGCGACAAGCTGCTCGAGGCGGGCGGCATCCGCGTCGCGCTCACGCGGGACGAGGACCGCTTCATCCCGTTGTCGGACCGGCCGGCGGTCGCTCGCCAGCTCGGCGCGGACTTGTTCGTCTCGATCCATGCCGACAGCGCCGATGCGCCCGACGCGCGCGGCGCCAGCGTCTACGTGCTTTCGGAGAAAGGATCGAGCGAGGCGGCCGCGCGTTTCGCCGCGCGCGAGAACAAGGCGGACACGGTCAACGGGATCAGCCTCTCGGGCACCAGCGATACCGTCGGCGCGATCCTCCTCGATCTGTCGCAGCGCGAGGCGCAGGCCGGCTCGATGACGGCGGCGGGACTGTTCCTGCGCGAGCTGGAGGGCAAGCTCCCGCTGCATCACGATCGCGTGGAGTCCGCCGCGCTCGCCGTGCTCAAGGCGCCGGACATCCCTTCGCTGCTGTTCGAGACCGGCTACATCAGCAACCCGGACGATGCGCGCTATCTCGAATCGAAGGACGGCCGGACGACGATCGCGACTGCCGCGGCGCAAGCGATCCGCGCCTATTTCGCGCGCTCCGCAGGCGCGCCGTGAGCACATCGCGAGCGCATTGTGAGCAGGCGCGCGTGACCGCTGGCCTTGCGCGAAACGCTCGTGCTAGAGCGCCGTCGCAATGAACGACCAGGTCGAGCCCGAAGCCGAAGATGTGACCTACCGCATTCGCCGCGACGCGGGCGGTGCGTTGCGATCGTTGGGCAAGGTCTGGCAACGCCGGCCATGGCTGCGGCGCTTCGCCTACCTCGGTGTGGTCGCGCTCCTCGGGCTGGGCGCCTTCTGGATCGTGCTGACCAAGGACTTGCCGTCGACCGACAAGCTGCTCGACTATCAGCCGCCGCTGCCCACGATGGTGCGCGGCAACGATGGCGGGATCGTCTACAGCTATGCCCGCGAGCGGCGGGTGCAGTTGCGCTTCGTCGACTTTCCCCGGCCGCTGATCAACGCGTTCCTCTCGGCCGAGGACAAGACCTTCTGGACCCACGGCGGCGTCGACTACACCGGTCTCGCCGGAGCCGTGGTCGACTACGCCTCGAAGTTCGGTTCAGGCACGCGGGCGCGGGGTGGGTCGACGATCACACAGCAGGTCGCCAAGAACATCCTGATCGGCAACGAATATTCGGTCACGCGCAAGCTCAAGGAGATGATCGTCGCGCGGCGCATCGAGGCGGTGCTGACCAAGCAGCAGATCCTCGAACTCTATCTCAACGAGATTCCCCTCGGTCGGCAAAGCTTCGGGGTGCAGGCTGCGGCGCGAGCCTACTTCGACAAGGACGTCGACCAGCTCGACTTGCACGAGGCGGCCTTCCTGGCGATCCTGCCCAAGGCGCCCGAGCAGTATGGCCGCGAACGCTACCAAGCCAAGGCGATCGTGCGACGCAACTACGTGCTCGATCAGATGGTGGCGAACGGTTGGGTCGACGCGGGCGCCGCCGCGCAGGCCAAGGCGATGCCGCTCGGCCTCAAGCCGCGCCATGTCGAGCGCTACGATCCGTCGATCGGCTACTTCGTCGAGGAAGTGCGCCGCCGCCTGATCGACCGCTTCGGCGAGAGTGCCGAGGATGGGCAGAACAGTGTCTACGCCGGTGGCCTGTGGGTTCGCACCTCGCTCGACACCCAGATGCAGGATGCCGCACGCGACGCGCTGCGCGCCGGCCTGCTGCGCTATCACGGCGGGCGAGGGTGGGTCGCGCCGATCGCGCATATCGACGACATGGACCGCTGGCAGACGCAGCTCATCGTCGCCAACAAGACGATCGACTACCAGAATTGGCGCGTGGGCGTGATCGTCGCCAAGTCGGGCAGCGGCGGCGAGATCGGCTTCACCGACGGCAGCACCGCGCCGCTGAGCGGCGTGCCGCAGGCCGCTCGCGTCGGCGACGTCGTCGCGGTCGCTCCGCTCGGCACGTCGAGCTTTGTCGTCAAGGCGCTGCCCGAAGTCTCGGGGGGAATGGTCCTGGAGCAGCCCGCGACCGGTCGCGTGCTGGCGATGCAGGGCGGCTTCGATTCGGGGCTCGATTCGTTCAACCGCGCCACCCAGGCCGAGCGCCAGCCCGGCTCGACGATCAAGCCCTTCGTCTATGCCACTGCGCTGCAGTTCGGCATGACCCCGGCGACGCAAGTGCTCGACGGCACTTTCTGCGTCTACCAGGGCGCGGCGCTGGGCAACAAATGCTTCAAGAACTTCGGCGGCGAGGGCGGCGGCGTGCATACGATGCGCTGGGGGCTGGAGCAGTCGCGTAACCTGATGACCGTGCGCATCGCCAACGATACCGGAATGCCGCGTGTGGTGCGCACGTTCCACAATGTCGGCATCGGCGACTTCAAGCCGTTCCTCTCCTTCGCGCTCGGCGCGGGCGAGACGACGGTGTCGCGCATGGTCAATGCCTACTCGGCCTTGGCGAACAACGGGGTGCAGTTCCCCGCCTCGGTCATCGACTACGTCCAGGATCGCAACGGCAAGGTGATCTGGCGTGCCGACGACCGGCGCTGCATGAACTGCAACATGCCCGAGTGGGACGGCAAGCCGATGCCGCGCATCGATCGGCACGGCAAGCAGGTGCTCGATGCGGACACCGCCTATCAGGTCGTGCACATGCTCGAAGGCGTCGTGACGCGCGGCACCGCCGAGACGCTGCGCGACCTCAACCTGCCGCTGTTCGGCAAGACCGGCACCACCAACGGCCCGACGGACGTGTGGTTCTGCGGCGGCTCGCAGGACTACGTCGGCGGCGTCTACCTCGGCTACGACACGCCGCGTTCGCTCGGCGGCTACGCGCAGGGCGGGCGCATCGCGGCGCCGATCTTCAAGCAGCTGGTGCTCGCCACCAAGGACCGCTGGAGCCATGTGCCCTTCGTCGCGCCCGCCGGCATCCGCATGGTGCGGATCGACCGCGTGTCGGGTCGGCCGGTGTTCGGCGCGGAGCCGACCAACGATCCCAAGGCGGCGATCATCTGGGAAGCCTTCAAGCCGGATACCGAGCCCAAGCGCACCACCGCGCAGGACGAGTTCACGCGCAAGCGCGACGCGCTCGTCGCCGAAATCCGCGCGGCGCGAGCCGATCGGGCGGCGGCGGCCAACCCCAAGCAGGCGGAGCCGGGTGACTTCATCGAGGAGCAGGGCGGCCTCTACTGAGCGGGCGAGCCCCCCAACACACACAAGCGATTTACGGGCGTGACATTTCCGGCGCGATCCCTTAAGGGCGCGCGCTTCCATCAGCGCGACCAAAGCGAAAGCGAGTGCATCCTATGAATCTCAATGATCTTCGTGACAACGATGGCGCCCGTCACCGCCGCATCCGCGTCGGCCGTGGCATCGGCTCCGGCAAGGGCAAGACCGCCGGTCGCGGCCAGAAGGGCGCCAAGGCGCGCTCGGGCGTGTCGATCAACGGCTTCGAGGGCGGCCAGATGCCGCTCCACATGCGCATCCCGAAGCGCGGCTTCAACAACAAGAAGTTCGCCAAGGACTACGCCGAAGTGAACCTGGGCCTCGTTCAGAAGGCGATCGACGCCGGCAAGCTCGATATCTCGGGCACCGTCGACCACGCCGTGCTCAAGGCCGCTGGCCTGGCTCGTGGCGGCAAGGACGGCGTGCGCCTGCTCGGCAAGGGCGAGCTGACCGCCAAGGTCGCGTTCAGCGTCGCCGGCGTCAGTGCCGGTGCGCGTGAGGCGATCGAGAAGGTGGGTGGCTCGGTCACTTTGCCTGAGCCGGTCGCGCCTACCGGCAAGTACGCCGACGCTCCGCGCGGGAAAAATGCGGCCAAGGCTGCCAAAGCTTAAGGCTGACTACGTGATTGCGCGGCGCTTTCCTGTGTGGAAGGCGCCGCGTTAGAGCTGATGCGGGATTGCCGCGGCTCGTGCGACGCCTATATGCGGCCTCGCGATAGACACCGTATCTGACCTGAGGTTCGACAAGCGCCGCGGCCCGCGATAAAGATGCCCCGTCTCTGCTTGCGACCCGCACAGTTTAAGGCTTCCACCTTCCAATGGCATCACGCGCCGACAATATCGCCAGCACTCTGAGCCTGGCCAACTTCTCCAAGGCGACCGAGCTCAAGAAGCGCATCTGGTTCACGGTCGGCGCGCTCATCGTGTTTCGCTTCCTCAGCTTCGTGCCGCTGCCGGGCGTCAATCCGCGCATCCTGCAGGAACTCTACGAGCAGACCCGTGGCGGCATCCTCGACATGTTCAACGCCTTCTCGGGCGGTGGCCTGGAGCGCATGAGCCTGATTGCGCTCGGCGTGATGCCTTACATCACCGCCTCGATCGTGGTGCAGCTTGCCGCTTCGCTCCACCCGGCGCTGATGGCGCTGAAGAAGGAAGGCGAGGCGGGGCGCAAGAAGCTCAACCAGTATACCCGCTACGGCGCGGTCATCCTCTGCGCGATCCAGGGCTGGTTCATCGCCAGCGGCCTCGAGGCCTACGGCGCGTCGAGCGGCCTGCAGGCGGTGGTCGATCCCGGCATCATCTTCCGCATCGGCGCGGTGATCAGCCTGGTGGGGGGCACGATGTTCCTGCTGTGGCTGGGCGAGCAGATCACCAGCCGTGGCATCGGCAACGGCGTATCGCTCATCATCATGTCGGGCATCGTCGCGCAGATGCCACGCTTCGTCAGCAACCTGATGAACCAGTATTCGGCCGGCGATACCGGCAGCATCACCATCGTGCTGCTCGTCGTGCTGGTGGTGGCGATGATCCTGTTCATCTGCTTCGCCGAGCGCGCCCAGCGCCGCCTGCTGATCCAGTATCCCAAGCGCGCGACGCAGCGCGGGATGATGCAGGCGGACCGCAGCCACTTGCCGCTCAAGATCAACACGGCGGGCGTGATCCCGCCGATCTTCGCCAGCTCGCTGCTGCTGCTCCCGCTGACGGTCACCCAGTTCGCCGGCAAGTCGCTCTCGCCCGAATCGACGATGGGCCAGGCTGTCGTGGCGCTCAACCAGTACCTCGGCCATGGCAAACCGCTTTACATGGTGCTCTATGCGGCCGGCATCATCTTCTTCTCGTTCTTCTACACCGCTGTCGTCTTCAACCCGGAGGAGACGAGCGAGAACCTGAAGAAGAACGGCGGTTTCATCCCCGGCATTCGTCCCGGCAAGAACACGGCGACGTATCTCGATTACGTGCTTACCCGCGTGACCGTGGTCGGTGCGATCTATCTCACCATCGTGTGCGTGCTGCCTGAGTACTTCCTCTCGCAGACCGGCTTGCCGCTCCTGTTCATGGGAGGCACGAGCCTGCTGATCGTCGTCAACGTCACCGTCGACACGATCACGCAGATCCAGTCGCACCTGCTGGCGCACCAGTACGGCGACCTCATCAAGAAGGCCAAGCTGAAGGGCCGCTTGCGCTAATCTGTACCGACTTGTCGCAAACGGCGATTGCGCCCGGCGTCATCGGACTGCAAGAATGGCACAAAGTTTGGGATCAAGGGGACTGAATCGGTGAATATCATCCTGCTGGGGCCTCCGGGGGCAGGCAAGGGCACGCAGGCGCAGCGGCTCGTGGAGCGCTACGGTATGCGCCAGCTCTCGACGGGCGACATGCTGCGCGCCGCCGTCAAGGCAGGCACGCCGATCGGGCTCCAGGCCAAGGCCGTGATGGAGCGTGGCGAGCTGGTGTCGGACGCGATCGTCTCGGGGCTCATCGGCGAGGAACTGGATGCCATGGGGCCGCAGACCGGCGCCATCTTCGACGGTTATCCGCGGACCGCCGCGCAGGCCGAATCGCTCGACGCTATCTTGTCCGATCGCGACCGCAAGCTCGACCATGTGATCGAGCTCGAAGTGAACGAGGAGGCGTTGGTCGAGCGCATCACCGGCCGCTACACTTGCGCCACGTGCGGCAAGGGCTACCACGACACGTTCGAGCGGCCCAAGGTCGAGGGCACGTGCGACCGGTGCGGTGGACACGAGTTCAAGCGCCGACCCGACGACAATGCCGAGACGGTCCGCACCCGCCTGGCCGAGTACCGCGCCAAGACCGCGCCGATCCTGCCCATCTACGAGGCACGCGGTATCGTGGCGAGAGTCGACGGCATGGCCGAGATGGACGCAGTGACCTCATCCATCGATGAGGTACTGACCGCTTAGAGTCTGTCCGCTTCACGCGGAATCGGCACCGGCCCACGCCCCCACCCGACCTCCCATAGGGTACTATCGTTGGGAGGTAGGGTGGGGGCGTGGGCCGGTGCCGCTCAAAACAGGACAGACTCTAGCGCCCGCTCTGGGCGCTTGCATCCGGCGCTCTGCGATGGTGTGATGCCCCCACGGCCCGGACCGGGGCTGGTCTGCGTGGGGGCTCGGGCACATGATCAGGTTGATGGCGGTCGCGGGGTTTGGCCTGGCGCTCTGGGCAGCGCCGGCGGCGGCCGAAGTGCACGACAGCGGCCCTAACGGTTTCGCCGTTCGCGCAACGGCAGTCGTTCCCGCCGGTGCCCAGGAGACTTGGGCCGAACTGCTCGATCCCGCCGACTGGTGGGATGGCACGCACACGTTCTCCGGCGACGCGGCGCAACTCTCGCTCGATGCGCGGGCGGGCGGCTGCTTCTGCGAACTGCTCCCCAACGCCAAGGACGCGCAAGGCAAGCCGCGTGGCGGCGTGCAGCACTTGCAGGTGGTCTACGTCGAGGAGCCACGGGTGCTGCGGATGATCGGGGCGCTGGGTCCCATGCAATCCGAACCGGTGACGGGCGTGCTGACCTTTGTCCTCAAGCCTGAGGACGGGGGCACACGGATCAACGCGGAGTACGCGATAGGCGGCTATCTGCGTATGCCGATCGAGAGGATCGCGCCGGTGGTCGACCGGGTGATCGGCGAGCAGGTGGCGCGCCTCGCAGCCAAGCTGGGTGCCGCGCCGGCAGCCCCGGTCGAGGATACGGCGCCGCCTCCGTCTGCGTCTCCGGCCTCTTCTCCGGGCCAGCCGGATGCGCCTGCGCCCGTGGCACCGGCAAAGGCGCCGATCATCGGACGGTGAAATCGTGCCCCTGCGGCTATCGCCCTTTTGACTGGCGGGCTGGGCTGCGGTAAAAGCGGAACACCATCGGCGGCTCCTACCGCTCCGTCCGTCTCTGGGACGATGTGCCGCCGTGCTCCCGGCGTTGACATGGCTTGCGAATCATTCTAAGCGCGCCCCTCGCTCGACAGAATACGGCCTGTCCGGAAGGCGTTCGGCTTTCATGCCCCGCCCACCGGACTTTTGCCGTTGCGGACGGTCCGCCTGTCATACGAGCGTCAAAGCGTTGAGATAGGGGCGCCAAGGCTCCCCTGTGGAGCAGGAGAATAAAGTGGCTCGTATTGCCGGGGTGAACATCCCCACCAACAAGCGCGTGATCATCGCGCTGACCTATATCCATGGTATCGGCCGCACCAAGGCCGTCGAGATCGCCGACAAGCTGGGCATCGACCACAGCCGTCGCGTGCAGGACCTTTCGGACGCCGAAGTGCTCCAGATCCGCGAGACGATCGACGCGGAGCACACGGTCGAGGGTGACCTTCGTCGCGAGACCGCGATGAACATCAAGCGCCTCATGGACCTCGCCTGCTACCGTGGCCTGCGTCACCGCAAGGGTCTGCCGGTCCGCGGCCAGCGCACGCACACCAACGCGCGCACCCGCAAGGGCAAGGCCAAGCCGATCGCCGGCAAGAAGAAGTAAGCCGCGCCGGGCCCTCGGCGGGCCGGCCGCAGCTTCCCGCAGCGACTTACGACAGGATAGACCGACATGGCACGCGAACCTCAGCGCATTAAGCGCCGCGAGCGCAAGAACATCACGAGCGGCATTGCGCACGTCAACGCCAGCTTCAACAACACCATGGTGACCATCACCGACGCCCAGGGCAACGCGATCTCTTGGTCGTCTGCCGGCATGATGGGCTTCAAGGGCAGCCGCAAGTCGACGCCCTATGCCGCCCAGGTCGCCGCCGACGATGCTGGCAAGAAGGCCGCCGAGCATGGTGTCCGCACCCTCGAAGTCGAGGTCAAGGGCCCCGGTTCGGGCCGCGAGAGCGCGCTGCGCGCCCTCCAGGCCGTCGGCTTCACCATCACCTCGATCCGCGACGTGACCCCGATCCCGCACAACGGCGTTCGCCCCTCCAAGCGTCGCCGCGTCTGATCGAGTCCAGGCAGGCGGCGCCGGGTTCCTAGGCCGGCCGCTGTCTGCCACGCATCGGCCGCGGCCCATCGGGCTTCGCGGCCGAAGTCGCACTGAATTACCCCAGGGGAAGCACATGACCGTCAACATCAAGAACTGGCAGGAACTCAAGAAGCCGAACAGCCTTGAGGTCAAGCCGGGGGCTGACCCCAAGCTCCGCGCAACTTTCGTCGCCGAACCGCTCGAGCGCGGCTTCGGCCTGACGCTGGGCAACGCCCTGCGCCGGGTGCTGCTCTCCTCGCTGCAGGGCGCCGCGATCACCTCGATCAAGATCGAGAACGTGCTGCACGAGTTCTCGAGCCTTGCCGGCGTGCGCGAGGACGTGACCGACATCGTTCTCAACGTGAAGCAGATCGCGCTGCGCATGCAGGGCGAGGGCCCCAAGCGGCTCCAGCTTTCCGCCACCGGCCCGGCCGAGGTCAAGGCGGGCGACATCGCCGTCTCCGGCGATATCGAGGTCATGAACAAGGACCTCGTGATCTGCCACCTGGACGAAGGGGCGACGCTCAACATGGAACTGACCGCGGACAGCGGGAAGGGCTATGTGCCGGCGGTGTCGAACCGTCCGGTCGACGCGCCGATCGGCCTGATCCCGGTCGACTCGCTCTACTCGCCAGTGCGCCAGGTCAGCTACAAGGTCGACAACGCCCGTATCGGCCAGGAACTCGACTACGACAAGCTGAGCCTCACAGTCGAGACCGACGGCACCGTCAGTCCTGAGGACGCGGTGGCCTATGCCGCGCGCATCCTGCAGGACCAGCTGGCGCTGTTCGTCCACTTCGAGGACGTGGCTCCGGTTGGCACCTCGCCGATGATCGGCATGGCTGCCAGCGGCGGCGCGGCTGCGGAAGAGAGCGACACCAACCAGCTCAACCGCTACCTGCTCAAGAAGGTGGACGAGCTGGAACTGTCGGTGCGTTCGGCCAACTGCCTCAAGAACGACAACATCATCTACATCGGCGATCTGGTCCAGAAGACCGAGGCCGAGATGCTGCGCACGCCGAACTTCGGCCGCAAGTCGCTCAACGAGATCAAGGAAGTGCTCTCCTCGATGGGTCTGCGCCTCGGCATGGACATCCCGGGCTGGCCGCCCGAGAACATCGAAGAGATGGCCAAGAAGCTCGAGCAGGAGCTGCTCGGTTAATCCGAGCAGCGTCCGCCCCGACAAGCGTCATCCCGGGTCAAGCCGGGATGACGAATAGGTAAAGGCGAACGGTGGCGGCCTCACAGTCACCAGGACCGGGCTACCTGACACGGGCCCCTTACGAACGGAGTGAAGAAAATGCGTCACAAGATCGGCGGCCGCAAGCTGCAGCGCACCTCGGGCCACCGCACCGCCCTGCTGCGCAACCTGGCCGCGGCGCTCATCAAGCATGAGCAGATCCAGACCACGCTCCCCAAGGCGAAGGAACTTCGCCCCTATGTCGAGAAGCTGATCACGCTCGCCAAGCACGGCGGCCTCTCCAACCGTCGTCTGGCGCATGCGCGGGTGATGGACGAGACGCAGGAAAAGAAGCTCTTCGAAGTCCTGGCCGAGCGCTATGCCGGCCGTGAGGGCGGCTATACCCGGATCATCAAGGCCGGCTATCGCGCCTCCGACGCGGCGCCGATGGCGATCATCGAACTCGTCGACCGCGACGTCGATGCCAAGGGTCAGGACTCCGGCCCGGTCGAGACCGACGCCAACGAGTACGAAGAAGCCTGAGGTTTGCGTCGGCCCGGGCTCGACCCGGGTCCGGCTTCGTAATCTCCGGAAGGTTGTGGCTTCGTCCAGGCAGGTTCGTCACTGACGGAACCGGTCTTGGGTCGAGTCCGGGACGAGGCCAGCCAACTTCGGTCAATTGATCCGGCGGTCGTGAGTGTTACAACTCACGGCCGCTTCGCTTTTTTCCGGGAGAGTGCCCTCTTGTCTCGCCGTTCCGGGCTGACCGGCCCGCGTCTCGCCGCGTTTCTCGCCATCGCCGCCACACTCTCCTCGCCGATCCGGGCCGACACCATGAACCTGAACTATCCTGAGACCCGCCGCGACACGATCGTGGAGGAGCACTTCGGCGAGACGATCGCCGATCCCTATCGGTGGCTCGAAAACGATGTCCGCAACGACAAGGATGTCGCCGCCTGGGTCGAGCAGGAGAACGCGGTCACTCGCAAGTATCTCGATGGCCTGCCGCAACGCGCCTGGTTTGCCCGGCGTATCCGCGAGCTGATCGACTACGAACGGTTCGGCCTGCCGACCAAGGCCGGCGGCCACTACTTCTACACGCGCAATTCAGGGCTGCAGAATCAGGCGCAGCTCTTCGTGCGGCGTGGCCTGCACGGCGAGCCGCGCCTGCTGCTCGACCCCAACGCCTGGGCCAAGGACGGCGCGACCGCCCTCGATAGCTGGAAGCCGTCGGACAGCGGCAAGCACCTGTTGTTCAGCGTCCAGGACGGCGGCAGCGACTGGCGCGTTCTGCGGGTGCTCGATGTGAAGAGCGGCCAGCGCCTGCCGGACGAAATCCGCTGGGCCAAGTTCACCAACCTTGCCTGGGTCGGGGACGAAGGCTTTCTCTATTCCCGCTTTCCGGCACCGGCCGAGGGCACCGCGTTCCAGGGCCGCAACTACGATCACGCGGTCTACTTCCACCGCCTCGGCACCAGCCAGGATGCCGATCAGCTCGTGTTCGCAACACCCGATCACCGCGACTTCAACCATGAGGCGAGTGTCACGCAGGACGGGCGCTATGCGGTGATCCGCAGCTCGACCGGCACCGACGAGCGCTATCAGGTGCGGATCATCGACCTTGCCCGTCGCGCGCAAGACGGGTGGAAGGTCCGCACCTTGGTGGCCGATCAGGACAGCGACTGGAAACTTGTCGCCAGCACCGGCACCCGCCTGTGGTTCGTGACCAACAAGGACGCGCCGCGCTATCGCCTGGTCGCCGTCGATCTGGCGTCGCCGGACGTGAACTTCGCGCAAGTCGTCGGCGAGCGGCCCGAATTGCTGGAGCGTGCGACGATCATCGGCAAGCACCTGATCCTCAATTACCTGAAGGACGCGGCGAGCCACGCCGAGGTCTTCAGTCTCGACGGCAAGTCGATGCGCGAGATCCTGCTCGCCGGCCTCGGCACGGCATCGGGTTTCGACGGCAAGCCGGGCGATCCCGAGACCTTCTTCGCCTACTCCAGCTTCAACCAGCCCGGCGCGATCTACCGGATGGACATCGCGACAGGGAAGACGGAGCCCTTTGCCATGCCGCAGCTCAAGTTCGATCCGGCCAAGTACCTGATCGAGCAGCGCTTCTACACCTCGAAGGACGGCACGCGCGTGCCGATGTTCGTGGTGCGCAGCAAGGCGGCAGCCGAAGCGGGCAGGGCGCAGCCGACGCTGCTTTACGGCTACGGCGGCTTCGACATCTCGCTGACGCCCGGCTTCTCGGCGGTTCGCATGGCGTGGCTGGAAGCCGGCGGCGCCTTCGCGATGGCCAACTTGCGCGGCGGCGGCGAATATGGGCGCGAATGGCACGACGCGGGCCGACGGGCAAACAAGCAGAATGTGTTCGACGACTTCATCGCCGCGGGGGAATACCTGATCGCCCAAGGGATCACGCCCAAGGACGGGCTCGCGGTCCAGGGCGGCTCGAACGGCGGCTTGCTGGTCGGCGCGGTCGTGAACCAGCGGCCGGACCTGTTCGCGGCCGCCAACGCGCAAGTCGGCGTGATGGACATGCTGCGCTTCGATCGCTTCACCGCCGGACGCTACTGGGTGGACGATTACGGCCACCCGGACCGGGAGGACGACTTCAAGGTGCTGCGCGCCTATTCGCCCTATCACAACATCCGCTCGGGCGTGGACTATCCGGCGGTGCTCGTGACCACGGCCGATACCGACGACCGGGTCGTGCCGGGCCACAGCTTCAAGTACACCGCCGCGCTCCAGCATGCGCAGGCCGGCAGCAAGCCCCACCTCATCCGCATCGAGACGCGCGCCGGACATGGCTCGGGCAAGCCGACCGACAAGGTGATCGACGAGGGCGCCGATATCCTCGCGTTCCTGGCGAAGTGGTCGGGACTGACGGTGCCCGCCGCGCAGTAGCGCGCGGGCACACCCCATCACCGGAAGGGCGGCTCTATGAAGGCCCGCAGCTTGCGTGAGTGCAGCCGTGGTCCCTGCTCGCGGAGCAGTTCGCAGGTGCGCACGCCGATCGCGAGGTGGGCGCCGATCGCCTCCTCGTAGAAGCGGTTGGCCTGGCCGGGCAGCTTGATCTCGCCGTGGAGGGGCTTGTCCGAGACGCATAGCAGCGTCCCGTAGGGCACGCGGAAGCGGAAGCCCTGCGCGCTGATCGTCGCGCTTTCCATGTCGATGCCGATTGCGCGGCTCTGGCTGAAGCGACGCGCCGAGTGGGCGTAGCGCAGCTCCCAGTTGCGATCGTCGGTGGTGACGATCGTGCCGGTGCGCATCCGCTTCTTGAGGTCGGCGCCGCCGGTGCCGCTCACCGCCTCTGCCGCCTGCGCCAGCGCCTGCTGCACTTCGGCGATCGCGGGCAGCGGAATCTCGGGCGGAAGCACATGATCGAGCACGTGGTCGTCGCGCAAGTAGGCATGGGCGAGCACGTAGTCGCCGATCCGCTGCGTCTCACGCAGGCCGCCGCAGTGACCGATCATCAGCCATGCCTCGGGCCGCATGACGGCGAGGTGGTCGGTGATGGTCTTGGCGTTGGAAGGGCCGACGCCGATGTTGACGAGGGTGATGCCCGAGCGATCCTCGCGCACGAGGTGATAGGCGGGCATCTGGTGCCGCCGCCAGGCCGTGTCGGACAACCGCCCGCGCGCGTTGTCGACCGGCGCGTCGAGGTAGAGCCCGCCGGCGCCCGACAGCGCGACATAGCCGTCCGAGCCGACCTGCCTGCCCGCCCAGTCCACGAACTCGTCGACGTAGCGGTGGTAGTTGGTGAACAGGATGTACTTCTGGCAATGCTCCGGGCTGGTGCCGGTGTAGTGCGCCAGGCGCGCCAGGCTGAAGTCGGTGCGCAGCGCGTCGAACAAGGCCAGCGGCAAGGGATCCTCGGGCCCGAGGAAGTCGATGCCGTCGGCGATCTCGTCGCCGATCCGGGCCAATTCGGTCGTGGGGAAATGCGCGGCCAGTTCCTGCGGCGTCACGCTGCCCACCGGCATGCCGTCGAGCACGTAGGGGAAGGGTATCTCCTGGGCCGAGGGCCGCACGGTGAAGGTGACCGCGTATTCATCACGCAGCAGTTCGAGTTGCTCCGCGAGATAGTCGGCGAACAAGTGCGGGCGGGTGACGGTCGAGGCATATTGCCCCACTTCCGTGAGCCGCCCGAACGACCGGCTCGACGGCGCCCCGCGCTCCTCGCCCGAATACGTGAACGAGAGCTCCGGGTAGCACCAGGCGCGCGTCTCGCGACGGTCGGGCGGGGGCAGCGCGCCCTCGTTGACGAAGGCGGAGATGTCGCTTTTCAGGCAAGCGACGGCGGCATCGTAGACGCGGACGAGTTCCGCGATGGCGTCTTGAACGGTTTGCATCGTACAGATTTACGAGACCGGCATTGCAAAGCAAGGGCAGCCGTGACGCCGCCAACAGCTCAGTCTGTGTCTTCCGGCCCGTCGCCCGGGTCCGGGGGGCCTTGATCCTGGTCGTCCCCGCGCGGCGGCGGGGGGCCGAGGGGAGGCTGCATGAGCGCGGGTGGAGCGTCGGTCGGCTCGCCTTCGCCGGGCGGCACCGGGGTCTCGTCCACCGGGAAGTGGATCAGCGAGGCGTTGGGATCGACGCCGGGGGTGTCTCGCGCGCCCCACAGCCGCGCCTGGTTGACCGCGCTGGGCGGGGCCGGCAGCTTGAGCGCGCGCAGCGGCAGTCCGCTCATGAAGCTGCGCCACAGCTGCGCGGGCAAGTGGCCGCCGCTGGCTCCCGGGATCGGCTTGTTGTCGTCGCGCCCGATCCAGATCGCGCAAAGCAAGTCGCCCGAGAAGCCGACGAACAGCGCGTCGCGGCCATCCTGCGAAGTGCCGGTCTTGCCGAAGGTGGGCAGGCGCAGCGCCGCGCGGCGGCCGGTGCCGACGTTCGCTGCTTCCCACAGCAAGTCGAGCATCGGCGCCCATTCGCGGTTGGGGTCGAGCTTGTGCGCCGGTGCCTTGGCGGCGGCAGGGACGCCGCGCACCTCGACCGGGTAGCTGCCCAGCGCGAAGGCAGCGTAGGCGCCCGCTAGTTCCTCCAGCGTCATCGTCGCGGTGCCGAGCGGCAGGCTGGGTGCGCCCTCCGGCAAGGCCGAAGCGACGCCGAGGTCGTGCGCTGCCTTCACCACGTCCTGATACCCTGCTGCGCGGGCGATCCGCACCGCCGCCGTGTTGCTGGAGATCGCAAAGGCCTGCCGCAGCGTCAGCGGGCCGCGATAGCCGGCGTAAGCATTGGTCGGGCGCCAGTTGCCGAGCGTGATCGGCGCGTCGAACACGATATCGTCGGGCCGCGCACCGGCCCGGAAGGCGGCGAGATAGTCGAAGGCCTTGAACGTGGAACCCGGCTGCCGCCGCGCCTGGCTCACGCGATTGAAGGCGCCGGGCTGCCAGTCGCTGCCGCCGACCAGCGCGGCGACGCGGCCATCGGGACGCAGCGCGATCAGCGCGACTTGCGCCCCGGCGAGCCTGGCGGCGGCGACGACCCGCTCGGCACGTGCCTGGACGCGCGGCTCCAGCGTCGTCTGCACCCGGCCGATGGTGTCATCGGGCAAGCGGGCGTAGAGCCAGTCGGCGAACCAGCCTGCGCTTTCCGGCTTGCGGCCGGAGGCGACGACACGCGGGTTTCGCTCCGCCTTGGCGCGCTTGGCGGTGATGAAGCCGGCATCGGCCATCGCGCCGAGCACCACGCGCATCCGCGCGCGCGCCGCTTGGCGGTCGACGGTGGGTGCCAGGCGCGAGGGCGCCTTGACGAGACCCGCCAGCATGGCCGCCTGGCCGAGCGTCAGTTTCTCGGGGGTGCGATCGAAATAGTAGCGCGCCGCGGCCGTCAGCCCCGTCTGCTGCGCGCCGAAGTAGGCATGCTCCAGATAGCGCGAGAGGATCTCGTCCTTGCTCATCCAGTTCTCGACCCAGTCGGCGAGCAGCAGCTCCTTGAACTTGCGCGCGAACGTGCGGTCATGGGTGAGGAAGGCATTCTTGACGTATTGCTGGGTGATCGTGGACCCGCCCTGGACGACGTTGCCGGCGCGCAAATTCGTGAATGTCGCGCGAAGCAACCCGCGATAGTCGAGCGGGCCGTGCGAATAGAAGCGCCGATCCTCGATCGCCAGGAAGGCGTTGCGTACGTCCTCGGGCAGCTTGGCCGCGTCGACCCGCTCGGACGGACGCGGGCCGCGATGGGCGAAGAAGCGCCCTTGCGCATCCAGCATGTCGACCCCGGTCAACTCGGGCGGATCGTTGAGCGACCAGGGCGGCGCGGTCCAGGTCTGCCAGGCGACGAGCATCGCCAGCAGCGCCGCGAACGCGAGCAGCGCCAGTCGCTTGGGGCTGGGAGGGCGGTGACCTGCGCCCAGGAAGCCCTTTCGGGGCTCGGGCGCGGTAGCGTCGGTCATTTCGGTCGGATTCCGGGTATCGGCTGCAAGCAGGGCGAAGTCCCTGGCTTCAACCCTAGCCCCGGCAAGTCAACCCCTTCCCGGCGCACGCTCAGTGCGGTGCCAGCATGATCGAGGCGGTTCCGGTGCCGCGCACCGGCAGGTAAAGGCCCTTGCCGGCCGCGCGCAGCGATCCGGTCCGCACGTCCTCCACTTTGGCGCGGATGATGAAGTCACCCTCGCGTTTCTCCTGGATGGCACGATCGATCTTCACCATCAGCTTGTCGTAGTCGTTCTCGAAGTTCTGCGACAAGGCCTGTGCGATCGTGTCCGACAGGCCCGGCGTGTTGGCCAGCTTTATCACCAGATCGCCGCCGGTCCGGTCGGTCGTGCCACTCACGGCGAACTGCGTGAAGCTCACCTTGCGCGAATTGGGAGCGTTCACCGGAATGCCGGTCAGCCACACGGTCGCGCGCGCCTTGCCGATGGTGTTCTCCTGGTCGCTTGCCGAGAAGTTCAGACCCACCGCGATCTTGCCGCCGTTGGTGCCGTAGATCGTCGCCTTGTTGAACCGCGCCCAGACGGGCCCGACGCCGGGCACGTCGAACGGGCGGGCCGAGCGCTTGGTGAGTGCCTTCATCAGCACTGGCTCCAACTGCGTGTAGTCGGCGACGACGGGAATGAAGAACGTCAGCTTGCCCGGATCGGCGGCAAGCGGGTTGAGGGGCGGCAGCGGCGTGCGCGCCGGGTCCGGCGGACGATTGCCGACGAAAGTCTCGGTGATCGCGCGCAAGCCGAGGCGCAGGGTGATCCGGTCGTCGCCGACTTGATAGCCGCCGTATTGCAGCTCCTGCGGCGTCACCCGCATCCAAACCGGCGGGTCGCTGCGGTTGAGCTGGAGCGAGGTGAATGCGGCGGTCCAGGCCTGCGCGACCTGTTCGCGCAAATGAAGCTTGGCGAGTTCGCCGGGCAGCGAACGTTCGAGCTTCGCGAGCACGCCCTTGAGCTTGTCGTCGGCCTTGTCGGTCAGGTCGATGGTCTGGCCGAGGAATTCGATCTTGGGCGGATTGGTCCAGCGGTAATCGAGATCGACCTTGCCCCGCGGTGTCCAGTCACGCGCGATGCTCAACGCTATGCGCGCCTGGACGCGCGCGTCGGCGGTGGCCGTTTCTTGCTTGAGGACGCCGCCGATGTCGCGAGCGTGGATCACGGCGTGTACCGGCATCGTCACCACGAGCGTATGCCCGCTCCCGGCCAGCGACAGGGGGCCGCGCGTGACCTGGCCGACGATGCGGCACTTGATCGTGGGGGTCTTCACCTCGACGAACAACACTTTGACCTTGTCCGAGGCGACGCAGGTCTGGTCGGACTTGTCGATCGACCACAAGGCGCGCGGCAGCTCCCGCTCCAGGGTCGCGGCAAGGTCATCAAGGCTAGCCTGGATGGGCACGGCGATGTCCGAGGCGTGGGGCTCGATCGTAATGGCATCTTGCGCGCGCGGCGGGGCGCCGTTCGGCGTGCGCTGGCAGGAGGACAGGCCAAAGGCGAGAGCGGCGATCGCAATCAGTCCGCCAGCGGCGAACGTCGTCCTGCGGTGGGTAGTACGGTCCATCGCCGCGACAAACCGTTGGATCGGCGCGACGGTTCCTTGATGAAGCTAGTTTGCCCTTACGAGCCGAACGATCCTCTGGGTCACGTAGGGGATCGGCTTGCCGGCGATCGTCTGCACCGGGAACGTGCCGAAGCGGCTCGTATCCGCACAGACGGCGCTGATCAGCTTCGCCAGGGTCTCGCCTCGTCCCGCTCCGCAGTCGGTGACGCGCCCAGTGCTATCTACTGCGAGAGCGACAGTAATCTGGGCGTTCCACGCCTCGTTCGGCAGGCGATTGACCGTCCACTCCAGGTCAGGAGCCTGGCGCAGATCGGCGATGCGGTTGCCCTCGCGCGTATTCGGGACCGTGAGCTTCAACAGCGTGACAATCTGGCCGTCGGCAGGGTTGCCATCGGTCCATCGCGCCGGGATTTGCCGCCGCTTGGCGGCGACAGCGCACAACTGGTTTGCCGTCGCCGGGTCGCCTTCGACCGCGCGCGTCTCGCATGAGATCACCCGGCCGTGCTGGTCCATGCTGATTGCCACGAGCGCCGCAGCCGACTGATCCTCGCGCAGGGCAGTGCCTGGAAAGTCGATCGTCGCAGGATTGATGCCCGGCGGGCTTAGCGCGGCAGCGGCGAGCACGAGAGGGAGAAAAGGCATACGGGCAGGCTCCCTGCGATGGGCACACCTGTCTTACGCCGCTTCGCAGCCAAGATGAAGCGTGCGCGTGCGTGGAGCACGCGCCGACGCCTCAGACGTGGATGGGCTTGCCCGTCACTGCCATCGCCGCTTCCTTGATCGCCTCCGAGTGCGTCGGATGCGCATGGCAGGTGTAGGCGATGTCCTCGCTCGTGGCCCCGAATTCCATCGCGAGAGCGGCTTCCGCGATCATCGTGCCGGCGACCGAGGCGATGCACCACACACCGAGCACGCGGTCGGTCTCGGCATCGGCGATGATCTTCACGAAGCCGTCGGGCTCGTGGTTGGTCTTGGCACGCGAGTTGGCGAGCATCGGGAACTTGCCGACCTTGATCGCGCCGCGTTCCTTGGCCGCCTCTTCGGTCAAGCCGACGCCGGCGAATTCGGGCGCGGTGTAGACGACGCCGGGGATCACGTCGTGGTTCACGATGCCGGTGAGGCCGGCGATGTTCTCGGCCACCGCGATGCCCTCATCCTCGGCCTTGTGCGCCAGCATCGGGCCGGGAATGACGTCGCCGATCGCCCACACGCCGTCGATCTTCGTCGCGAAGTCGTGGTCGGTCTCGATCTGGCCGCGCTGGTTGGTGGCGAGGCCGATCTTGTCGAGGCCCAGGCCATCGGTGTTCGGCCGGCGGCCGATCGAGACCAGCACCACGTCGGCCTCCAGCGTCTCGGAAGCACCGCCCGCGGCAGGCTCGACGGTGACCGTCGCCTTGCTGCCTTCGACCGTCACGCCGGTGACCTTGGTCGAGAGCTTGAGCGTCATGCCCTGCTTCTTGAAGATCTTGCCCGCTTCCTTGCGCACATCGCCGTCCATGCCGGGCAGCAGCTGGTCGAGGAATTCGACGACGGTGACTTCGGCACCCAGGCGCCGCCACACCGAGCCGAGCTCCAGGCCGATGACACCGCCGCCGATCACGACCATCTTCTTGGGGACGGACGCCAGCTCCAGCGCGCCGGTGCTGTCGACCACCACGCCCTTGGCGTTGTCGATCTCGATGCCGGGCAGCGGCGTCACCGAAGAGCCCGTGGCGATGACGATGTTCTTGGCCGTCACCTTCTTGTCCGCCACGGTGACGGTGTGCGCGTCCTCGAAGGTCGCATAGCCCTTCAGCCAGTCGACCTTGTTCTTCTTGAACAGGAACTCGATGCCGCCGGTCAGGCCCTTCACCGCATCGCGGCGTTGCGCGTGCATGGTGTCGAGATCGAGCTCGGGCGTGACCTTGATGCCCATCTTGGCCATCGCGCCGTTCGCCGCCGCGTCGAAGTACTCGGAGGCGTGCAGCATCGCTTTGGACGGGATGCAGCCGACGTTGAGGCACGTGCCGCCCAGCGTCTCGCGCCCCTCTGCGCATGCCGTCTTCAAGCCCAGCTGCGCCGCCCGGATCGCCGCGACGTAGCCGCCGGGACCGGCACCGATGACGAGGACGTCGTAGTCGTATTCAGCCATTTGCCACTCCGTCATCCCGGGTTCGGCCCGGGATCGCTGGCCTTCGAGGACCAGCCAGGTTGCACGCCATCCCGCACTGCGCCGAGATGGCGGCTCAGTTCAAAGATCGATCAGCAGCCGCGTCGGATCCTCGATCGCTTCCTTGATGGTCTTGAGCGCGGTCACCGCCTCGCGACCGTCGATCAGGCGATGGTCGTAGCTCAGCGCGATGTACATCATCGGGCGGATCACGATCTCGCCATTGCGGACGACCGGGCGGTCCTCGATGCGGTGGAGCCCGAGCACTGCAGACTGCGGCGGGTTGATGATCGGGGTCGACATCAGTCCGCCGAACACGCCGCCGTTGGAGATGGTGAAGGTGCCGC
>Ga0070665_100000802_pt1 | contig 41187 bp, 37 predicted proteins | sample KBSS13metaG_FD_65862 | JGI IMG/M metagenome (GOLD analysis project Ga0070665, IMG submission 65862) | Switchgrass rhizosphere microbial communities from Kellogg Biological Station, Michigan, USA - KBS S1-3 metaG | ecosystem: Host-associated > Plants > Roots > Rhizosphere > Soil ...
GGTACAAGAACACCCACCGAAGCGGACGACCCGGAACCCATTCGGGTCGTCCGCCTGAGCAGGTACAAGAACACCCACCGAAGCGGACGACCCGGAACCCATTCGGGTCGTCCGCCTGAGCAGGTACAAGAACACCCACCGAAGCGGACGACCCGGAACCCCAGTTCTTCAGCCGGCTGCGGGACGCGGCTTGCGGACCGACGACACCAGCACCGCGGCCGGCACCATCGCGATCGCGATCACCAGCAGGGAGTCCAGGGTCCCGACGTGGTCGCCGACGAAGCCGAGCAACGGCGGCCCGGAGAGGAATGCGCCGTACCCGATGGTCGAGACCACGCTGACCCGGCGGGCGGCGCGGGCGGGGTCGTCACCGGCGGCACTCATCCCGACCGGGAAGCCCAGGGCGGCACCGAGCCCCCAGAGCACGATGCCGACGACCGCCAGCGCGGCGACGCCGGTCCACACCACGATCAGGACGCCGACTGCAGCCGCCAGGGCGGAGGCGAGCATCGAGGGTGCCCGACCGAAGCGATCGAGGACGACCGGTCCGCCGACCCGGCCGATCGTCATCGCGGCCACGAACAGCGCGAAGCCGAGTACGCCGACCCAGTGCGGTGCGTCGTACCCGTCGACGAGCGCGAGTGCCAGCCAGTCGTTGGCGGCGCCCTCCGCGAGGGTGAAGCCGAGCACCATGAAGCCGATGGCCAGGGTGCGTGGCTCGAGCCACGCCGAACCGGTCGCGGGCTCCCCTGTGTCGCCCGCGTCGTCGCCGGCGGGGAGCAGCCGCCGGCTCGCCACCACCGCGACGCCCACCGCCAGGGCGGGGACGACGGCGTAGTGCACGGCCAGCGGTACGCCGAGCCCGGCGGCCACAGCTCCGATCCCGGCGCCGGTGAACGTGCCGAACGACCAGCCCGCGTGGAAGCGGGGCATGATGCTGCGCCCGAGCTCGCGCTCCACGGCCGCGCCGTCGACGTTCATCGCGACGTCCCAGACGCCGGTGCCGAACCCGTACGCCAGCAGCCCGATCGCCGCCCCGGGAGCCGAGCCGGCGGTGGCGAACGCTCCGGCGAGGACCAGACCGCCGAGGTCCACGACGGCTCCGAGCCGCACCACGGCGCCCGCGCCCCAGCGCTCGATCAGGTGCCCGCTGGCCGGCATCCCGAACATCGAGCCCACCGCCACCGAGAGCAGCAAGGCACCGAGCGCGCCGTTCGACAGGTCGAGGGACTCGCGCAGATCCGGCACCCGGGAGGCCAGGGTGGCGAAGCAGAAGCCGTTGAGGGCGAAGACCAGGGCCACGGCGTTCCGAGCGCTGGTCGCCGAGGCGCCTCCCGGCTCGGAGGTCACAGGTGCTGGGCGCCGGGCGGGCCCGACTCGAGCCACGACTGGAAGCCCATCAGCGACGACGACCCGAGCGCCAGCTCGACGCCGCCGGCGGGGGTCTCGCAGCGGATCACGACGTGGCCGGGGTACAACGAGAGCTGCTCGACACCCTCGGGCTGGCGGCGCTCGACGAAGGTCAGCGTCTGGCGGGCCCAGACCCGCTTGGGACGCGGGGAGAGCGAGAAGATCCGGAACCACTCGAGCCGGTCACCGGCGTAGCGGCCGAGGCCGAGCAGCCAACCGCGCCCGGGCGTGGTGGCCCGGGCGCGGTAGCTGAGCTCGAAGGTCCCGCCCTCGCGGGAGAGCCACCGTCGACGCACGATCAGGGCGACCCCCAGGAGCAGCACGAAGAGGAGCACCACGGCTGCCGACTCCAGCAGCCACTCCCAGATCGGCAACGCTCCCTCTCCTGCCGGCCCCCGGTGGGGCGATCAGTCCTGGCCCTCCAGGGCGGCCTTGCGCTCCTCGAGTAGGCGCTTGGCTTCCTCGAAGTCGCTCTCGTGAGCGAGCTCGGCGTACTCGCAGAGCAGCCGTACGTGGTTGTCGGCCACCGAGATGAACCCACCGTCGACGGCGGCCACCCAGTGCCCGTCGTCGACCGTGCGGACGTCGACCTGGCCCGCCGAGAGCACCGACATCACCGGGGTGTGGTCGGCCATGATCCCGATCTCGCCGTCCAGCGTCCGGCAGTTGACCACCGTGGCCTCGCCGGACCAGACCTCACGGTCCGCCGCGACGAGGGAGACCTGCATCGTCTTCGCCATCTCAGAGACCCTTCTGGATCTCGTCCCACTTCTTCTCGACGTCGTCGAGACCACCGCACATGAAGAACGCCTGTTCCGCGACGTGGTCGTAGTCGCCGTCGGCGATCTTGTTGAACGCCTCCACGGTCTCGGCGACCGGGACCGTGGAGCCCTCGAGGCCGGTGAACTGCTTGGCGACGTAGGTGTTCTGCGACAGGAAGCGCTGGATGCGGCGCGCCCGGCTGACGATGATCTTGTCCTCCTCGGACAGCTCGTCGACACCGAGGATCGCGATGATGTCCTGGAGCTCCTTGTTGCGCTGCAGGATCTGCTTGATCCGGATCGCGCAGTCGTAGTGCTCCTGCCCGATGTACTGGGCGTCGAGGATCCGGGACGTCGAGGTCAGCGGGTCCACCGCAGGGTAGATGCCGAGCGAGGCGATCTCACGCGACAGCTCCGTGGTGGCGTCGAGGTGGGCGAACGTCGTGGCCGGCGCGGGGTCGGTGTAGTCGTCGGCCGGCACGTAGATCGCCTGCAGCGAGGTGATCGAGTGCCCACGCGTCGAGGTGATCCGCTCCTGGAGCGTGCCCATCTCGTCGGCGAGGTTGGGCTGGTAGCCCACCGCCGATGGCATCCGGCCGAGCAGGGTCGAGACCTCCGACCCGGCCTGGGTGAACCGGAAGATGTTGTCGATGAACAGCAGCACGTCCTGGTTCTGCACGTCGCGGAAGTACTCCGCCATCGTCAGCGCCGAGAGCGCCACGCGCAGCCGGGTGCCCGGCGGCTCGTCCATCTGACCGAAGACCAGGGCGGTCTGGCCGATGACGCCGGCCTCGGTCATCTCCTGGATCAGGTCGTTGCCCTCGCGGGTGCGCTCACCGACCCCGGCGAACACCGACACACCGCCGTGGTCACGGGCGACGCGCGCGATCATCTCCTGGATCAGCACCGTCTTGCCCACCCCGGCGCCGCCGAACAGGCCGATCTTGCCGCCCTGGACGTACGGCGTGAGCAGGTCGATGACCTTGATGCCGGTCTCGAACATCTGGGTCTTCGACTCGAGCTGGTCGAACGCCGGGGCCTTGCGGTGGATGCCCCACCGCTCCTTGACGTCGAGGGTCTCGCCCTCCTCGAGGTTCAGCGGCTCGCCGAGCATGTTGAACACGTGGCCGAGGGTCACGTCACCGACCGGCACGCTGATGGGCCCGCCGGTGTCGGTCACCGTCGCTCCCCGGACCAGGCCGTCGGTCGGCTGCAGGGAGATCGCACGGACCATGCCGTCGCCGATGTGCTGGGCGACCTCGAGCGACAGCAGGTGCTCGTCGCCGGCCAGCTCGAACCGGCACTCGAGCTTGTTGTACATGTCAGGCATCGAGTCCACGGGGAACTCGATGTCGACGACCGGGCCGATGACCCGGGCGATCCTGCCGCCCGCGCCCTCTCCGGTGCCGGCGTTCTTCTCTTCAACCGTGGCAGTCATGTCTCTCAACTCACTCTAAGTTCACGGGGTTGCGGTCTGTGTCGTGCCGGTCGGTCAGTCGCCGGCGGCGTTGGCGTCGGCGAGCGCGTTCACGCCACCGACGATCTCGCTGATCTCCTGGGTGATGCCCGCCTGCCGGGCCTGGTTGGCGATGCGGGTGTACTTCTTGATGAGCTCCTCGGCGTTGTCCGTCGCGGACTTCATCGCCTTCTGTCGCGCGGCCAGCTCGGAGGCCGACGCCTGGAGCAGCGCGAAGAAGATCCGGCTCTGGACGTACTTCGGCAGGAGCTCGTCCAGCACCTCCTCCGCCGACGGCTCGAACTCGTAGAGCGGCAGGACGTCCTCCTTGCTCGGCGCCTCGTCGCTCTCGACGACCTCCAGCGGCAGCATCCGCACGTCGTGCGGCTCCTGCACGAGCATCGACCGGAACTGGGTGTAGACGAGGTGGACCTCGTCGACGTGCTCCGAGGCGTCCTCGTCGGAGGTGAAGGCACCGATCAGGGCCTCACCGATCTCCTTGGCGTTCTCGTAGCGGGGCTGGTCGGAGAACCCGGACCAGCTCTGCGCCACGCTGCGGCCTCGGAAGCGGAAGTAGGCCTCACCCTTGCGCCCGGTGAGGTAGGTGATGACCTCCTTGCCCTCGCTACGCAGGCGCTCGGCGAGCCGCTCCCCCTCCTTGAGCACGCTCGAGGAGTAGGCACCGGCCAGGCCGCGGTCGGAGGTCACGATCAGGATCGCGGCCCGCCTGGGGTCCTCGGGCTCGGTGGTGAGCGGGTGGTCGGTGTTGGAGAAGGTCACCAGTGCCGAGACGGCCCGGGTCAGCTCGCGGGCGTACGGCGCCGCCTGCTGGGCCCTCTGCTGCGCCTTGATGATCCGGGACGCGGCGATCAGCTCCATGGCGCGCGTGATCTTCTTGGTCGACTCGACCGAGCGGATCCGGGCGCGGTACTCACGCAGGGACACGGCCATCAGCCATCACCTCCCAGGGTCTCGTCGGTGGACAGGGGAAGAAGCGGCACGGTCAGTCCCGCTTCTGCTTGACGATCTGCTCCTGCTCGAGCTCCTCGTCGGTCACCGGGTCGGCCTTGGCCTCCGTACCGGGCTTGATCGACTGGCCGTCGGAGGTCTCGAACTGGTCGAGGAACTCGTCGTACGCCGAGTCCAGCTTCTCCTCGGTGGCGTCGTCGAACGTGCGCGACTCCTTGATCCCCTCGAGCACGTCCTTGTGCTGGCGGCCGAGGAAGTCGAGGAACTCCTGCTCGAACCGCAGCACGTCGGCGGTCGGCACCCGGTCGAGCTTGCCGGTGGTCCCGAGCCACAGCGAGACGGTCATCTCGGCCAACGGGTAGGGCGAGTACTGCGGCTGCTTGAGCAGCGCCATCAGCCGTTGTCCACGGTCGAGCTGCTGCCGCGAGGCCGCGTCGAGGTCGGAGGCGAACATCGCGAACGCCTCCATCGCGCGGAACTGGGCGAGCTCGACCTTGAGCGAGCCGGTGACCGACTTCATCGCCTTCGTCATCGCGTTTCCGCCCACCCGCGAGACCGACACACCGACGTCGATCGCCGGGCGCTGGTTGGACGCGAAGAGGTCGGACTGCAGGAAGATCTGGCCGTCGGTGATGGAGATGACGTTGGTCGGGATGTAGGCCGACACGTCGTTCGCCTTGGTCTCGATGATGGGCAGGCCCGTCATCGAGCCGGCGCCCAGCTCGTCGGACAGCTTGGCGCAGCGCTCGAGGAGCCGGCTGTGCAGGTAGAACACGTCGCCCGGGTAGGCCTCGCGGCCCGGCGGACGTCGCAGCAGCAGCGACACGGCGCGGTAGGCCTCGGCCTGCTTGGTGAGGTCGTCGAACACGATCAGCACGTGCTTGGAGTCGTACATCCAGTGCTGGCCGATGGCCGAGCCGGTGTAGGGCGCGAGGTACTTGAAGCCGGCGCTGTCGGACGCCGGTGAGGCCACGATCGTGGTGTACTCCAGCGCGCCGGCCTCCTCCAGGGCGCCGCGGACGGCGGCGATGGTGGAGCCCTTCTGACCGATCGCGACGTAGATGCAGCGCACCTGCTGCGTCGGGTCGCCGCTCTCCCAGTTCTGCTTCTGGTTGATGATCGTGTCGATCGCGATCGTGGTCTTGCCGGTCGATCGGTCGCCGATGATCAGCTGACGCTGACCGCGCCCGATGGGCGTCAGCGCGTCGATGGCCTTGATGCCGGTCGCCAGCGGCTCCTTCACCGGCTGGCGCAGCATGACGCCCGGCGCCTGGATCTCCAGGGCGCGGCGCGCGTCGGACTCGATGTCGCCGAGGCCGTCGATCGGCGTGCCGAGCGGGTCGATCACCCGGCCCATGAAGCCGTCGCCGACCGGGACCGACAGGATGTCGCCCGTACGCCGGACCGTCTGGCCCTCCTCGATCTTGTCGAAGTCACCGAGGACCACGACGCCGATCTCGCGGGTGTCGAGGTTCAGCGCGAGGCCGAGGGTGCCGTCCTCGAACTCCAGCAGCTCGTTGGCCATCGCCGACGGAAGACCGGCCACGCGCGCGATGCCGTCGGCACACTGGGCGACGGTGCCGACCTCCTCCTTGCTGGCCGCCGCGGGCTTGAAGTCCTCGACGTACTTGGTCAGTGCGTCGCGGATCTCCTCCGGACGGATCGTGAGCTCCGTCATCTGTTCCCTACTCTCTTGTCTGGTCTCGGTGACGTTCTCGGTGCGCCGGTCATCCGACGAGACGCCGTCGGGCGTCGTCGAGCCGGCTGGCGATGGTGCCGTCGATGACCTCGTCGCCGATCTCGACGCTGACGCCGCCGAGGACGTCCGGGTCGACCACGACGTTGAGGTGCACTGTGGTGTCGTACTGCTGACCGAGGACCTCGGCCAGTCGCTGCTGGTCGGCGTCGCCCATCGGCCGGGCGACCCGGACCGTGGCGACCGCCTCGCCCTGCGTCTCCGCGGCGAGCTGACGGTACGTCGCCAGCGCGTTGGTCATGGTGCGGTAGGTGCCGGCGAGCGACTGCTTGGCCAGGGTGACCGTGGCGGGGACGACCTTCCCGTCGAGGAGCGAGTCGACCAGCGCAGCCTTGTCGTCGACCGAGCGCGCCGGGTCGGACAGCGCCGAACGCAGCGCCGGGTTGCCGTCGATGATCCCGGACAGCGCGAAAAGCTCGTCGGTGACCTGCCCGGCCTTGGCGCCCGCGGAGCGCACGATCGCGATCTCGCTGAGCCGCTCGAGGACGTCGGCCAGGTCGTGGGACCGGGTCCAGCGACGTCCGACGGCCTCGGTGAGGAGCTCGTGGGTCGCGTCGCCGACGCGTCCCTGGAAGACCTGCTGGACCATCCCCTGCCGGGCCTCGGCCGGCAGCGACCCGTCGGTCGCGAACCGGCGCAGGGCAGCCTCGGTGCGGAACAGCTGGCTGACCGTGAACAGCTCGTCACCCAGCGATGCCGCAGCCCGGTTGGTCCCGGTCGCGTCGTCGAGCCGTTCGGTGAGAACGGCCAATGCCTCGGCGGAGGCTCCCCGCAGGTCCATCAGCGGGCCTCCTCCAGGTCGGCGAGGAAGCGCTCGACCACACGGCCCTGGCGCTCGTCGTCGTCCATGGACTCGCCCACGATGCGTCCGGCCAGCGTGGTGGCCAGGCTGCCGACGTCACGACGCAGCGAGGCGAACGCCGCCTTGCGGTCGGCCTCGAGCTGGGCGTGCCCGTGCTCGATGATCCGGTCGGCCTCGACCTGTGCCTTCTCCCGCGCGTCCTGCACGATCTGGGCGCCCTGCTCGCGAGCCTCCTCGCGGATGCGAGCGGCCTCGTGCTTGGCGTTGTTGAGCTGCTCCTTGTAGTCCGCCTCGGCCTTGCGGGCCTCGGACTGGGCGTCCTCGAGGTCGGCGAACTCCTTGCGAATCGCCTCCTGGCGCTCGGTCATCGCCTTGTTGATCGGGGGGATCAGGTACTTCCCGAAGATGTAGACGAGGATCGCGAACGCGAGCAGCGAGACCAGGAAGGTGCCGTTGGGCACGAGGAAGTTCTGCGCCAGCGGCAGTACCCCGGTGCCAGTTGAATTGCCCATCAGTCAGTCCTGTCTTCCGGCTCGACGCCGTTCGTGGTTTCGGTCTCGACTCACTTGCCGAGGACGAAGACGAACAGCGCCATGAAGGCCAGGTTGATGAAGTACATACCTTCGACCAGCGCGACCGTCAGGAAGAAGATCGTCTGGAGGCGACCCTGGGCCTCGGGCTGGCGCGCCACGCCCTGGATGTACGACGAACCGGCGAGGCCGTCACCCACACCAGCGCCGATCGCGCCACCTGCGAGGGCGAGGCCACCGCCCACGAACGCGCCCGCGGTCTTGATGGCCGAATCAGTTACTGCCACTGTCTCTCCTTGGTTCCGCGCCGCCGGGGCGGCGCTACGGGTGTACCTCTGGTGCGGTCGAGCGGGAGCTCAGGCCGCAAGCTCTGGTTCTGCGTCCCGAGTCGTGTCGTCGGCCGTGTCGTCGGCGTCCGCGTGCTTCTCGTCGTGCTCGTCGTGCCCCGCGCCGGCCATCCCGAAGTAGAGGACGGTCAGCAGCGCGAAGATGAACGCCTGGATCAGGCCGATCGCCATGTCGAAGAGCTTCCACAAGATGGCGAAGAGCACCGAGAGGACACCCCCCACCGGGATCACACCGATGCTCCAGGCCGTCAGGGAGCCGATCAGCGCCAGCAGGATGCCGCCGGCGAAGATGTTGCCGAAGAGTCGGAGCGCCAGCGAGATCGGCTTGGTGATCTCCTCGATGATGTTCAGCGGCAGCAGGAACGGGAACGGCTGGAGGAAGTGGCTGAAGTAGCCCTTCGCGCCCTTCTCGCGGATGCCGTAGGTCCAGACACCGATCATCACCATCACGGCCATCGCGTAGGTGAGGTTGGTGTCGGCCGTCGGCGAGGGCAGGAAGTGCCAGTCCTTGTTGGGCTCGCTGGGGATCATCTCGAGCCAGTTGCAGACCAGGATGAAGAAGAACTCGGCGACCGCGATCATCACGACGGTGCGGTTGACCTTGCCGAGGTTGTCCTCGACCTGGGTCTGCACCTGGTCGATGACCGCCTCCCACATGATCTGCAGCTTGGTGGGGACGTGGTCGTCGGCCTGCCGGGTCAGCTGGGCGCGGGCCCAGAAGCCGAGTGCGAGCACGATCGCGCCGGCGATCAGGGTGGTCCAGATCGTGTCCATGTTGAAGGTCATGCCGAGGAAGTGGCGCTCGACGTGCTCGCCGATCTTGATGTCGGCGGACCAGACGACGGAGGTGACGGCGGCGCTCATTGGTCCTTCAGCTCCTTCAGCAGGGGGACGGTGGTCATGACCAACGCGATCAGGCGGAAGATCGCCAGCCCGAACAGCAGGCCGATCCCGTCGGGCCAGAACCACACGGCGATGCCGACGGCCACCACGGACAGCACCAGCAGGCGCACCAGGGTCGACATCGCGAGCTTGTTGCGGGTGGGCTGCTCACCGGAGGTGATGATCCGGAGCAGCCAGTACTCGGTGGCGAGGTGGTTGAGGAGGCCGAGCGCTACGCCACCGGCGATGCAGCCGGCCATGGTCCACTCGCCCAGCTGGCCGAGCACCCAGTAGGCCGCGACGCCGAGCACGACGGCCACCGCGATGGTCTTGCGCTGGTCACGGACGACGCGCCAGTAGGAGGCGGACGTCTCCGGCGTCGTCTTGGGCGTCTCCTGGTCAGTCACGACGGACACCGCCCTCACACCGCTCGCTCATCGCAACGCATCCCGGACGCGCAGCCAGAAGCCGATCGCCCCCGCGACGATCCCCAGGGCGATGCCGACCAGCGTGAACGCGGGCGACGTGCCGGCCGCACGGTCGACGAGCAGGCCCACGACCAGCCCCACGACGACGGCGCCCGCGAGCATCCCGCCGAGGCCCACGAGATCGCGGCCCCGAAGGTTCGGGTCCGGGTGTCCATCGGGCATCCACTCAGGTCGCTCTCAGGGGTGTCGACGTCGGGAAAATCAAGGTCGCCGACGCACGCAAAACGAGGCCTCGGCGAGGCTCGGAAACTATCACAGCGACGACCCGCCACGAACCCGGCGGGGAGGGCGCACACCACGGCCGCGGAACGGGTCTCGAGGAGCTCGGTCGTCATCATCTGGCGGCCTGATCTGATCGACAACGGGGTGCTTGTGAAAAGTAGCACAAGCGCTTCCGTCACCGCCAGCCAGGGTGGGCGAGCACGCTCGGACCCGGCGGAGCCGGGGCGGAACGACCGGAGCGGAACGCCGAAGCCGCATGCGGCAAGGCCCTCTCCTAGCCCCTCTCCTAGCCGGTCTCGGGACCGGTCACGCCGGGACGGTGGAGCTTCGGCAGCAGGAAGGTCAGGGTCACCGTCACCACCGCGGCGCTGCCGATCGACCACCACATCAGCGGACCCGTGTAGAGGCTGATCACGACCGTGCTCCCGGCGACCAGGGCCGCCCACATCCACATGATCAGCACCGCGCGGCGCTGGGAGTGCCCGATCTCGAGCAGCCGGTGGTGGAGGTGCTGCTTGTCCGGCGCCATCGGCGAGCGCCCCGCGCGGGTACGCCGGATCACCGCGAGCACCAGGTCGGCGATCGGGACGACCAGCAGGGTGATCGGCAGCGCCAGCGGCAGGAACGTCGGCGCCAGGCTCGCCGGTGAGCCCATCGCGCCCTTGCTCAGGTCGGAGCCGGAGTACTGCCCGGTCAGCGTGATCGCGCTCGCCGAGAGGACCAGCCCGATCAGCATCGAGCCGCTGTCGCCCATGAAGACCCGAGCCGGGTTGAAGTTGTGGGGCAGGAAGCCGAGGCAGGCCCCGCCGAGCATGGCGCTGAGCAGTGCCCCCGTGGAGGCCAGGGAGGCGTTGTTGAGGTTGGTCAGCTGGTAGCAGAAGACGAAGAACGCGACCGCGCCGATGGCGACGACGCCGGTGGCGAGGCCGTCGAGGCCGTCGACGAAGTTCACGGCGTTGATCGTCGCCACGATCACGAACGCCGTGAGCAGGGCGCCCTGGGCGGGGTCGAGCGAGAACTGCCCGCCCTGGCCCTGCGGGAAGTAGACGTACTGGATGCCGTTGAGCACCAGGAAGCCCGCGGCGAGCACCTGACCGCCCAGCTTGGTCAGGGCGTCGAGCTCGAACAGGTCGTCGAGGGTGCCGACCGCGCAGATCATGGCCCCCGCGATCAGCACAATCCGGGCGTCGTGGAAGACGAACGGGCCGCCGCTGCGCGTCAGGAACGGCAGCTGGTGCGCGACGAGGTACGCCGCGGTGAGGCCGCCCAGCATCGCCAGCCCACCGAGGTACGGGACCGGCTCGGCGTGGACGTCCCGGTCGCGCACCCGGGCGACCGCCCCGGTGCGCAGCGCGATCTCCCGGGCGATGACGGTCAGGAGGTACGTCGCGATCGCGGCGACGAGGAAGACGAGGAGGTACTCGCGCAACGGGCGTGTCCCCTAGTCCTCGTCCCCGTCGTCCTCGATGACCGTGCAGCCGAGCGGCTGGACGACATCGTTGACGTCGGCGACCGAGAGCGCGCCGAGACGGAGGAGCCGGGGTTGCGACAGTCGCACGTCGAGGATCGTGGAGGCCTCACCGCCCGGCGACGTGCCGCCGTCGATCAGCACCTCGACGCTCTCGCCGAGCATGCCCTCGGCCTCGGCGGCCTCGGTCGCGGCGGGCAGCCCGCTGAGGTTCGCCGAGCTCACCGCGAGCGGGCCGGTGCGCTCGAGCAGGGCCAGCGCGATCTCGTGGTCGGGCATCCGGACGGCGACCGTGCCCCGGGTCTCCCCCAGGTCCCAGGTCAGCGACGGCTGCTGCTCGCAGACCAGGGTCAGGGGCCCGGGCCAGAAGGCCTCGGTGAGTGCCTCGACGTACGGCTGGAGGTTGGTGGCCAGGGCGGCGAGCGTCGTCGCGGCGCTGACGAGCACCGGGGGCGGCATCTCACGACCGCGTCCCTTCGCGTCGAGCAGGGCCTGGACGGCGTCGTGGTCGAAGGCGTCGGCCCCGATGCCGTAGACGGTGTCGGTCGGCAGCACGACGAGGCCGCCGCGCTGCACGGCCTGGGCGGCCGCCTCGATCGCGGTCTCCCGCTCCTCGTCGGACGCGGTGGGGTACGTCGTGCTCATCGATCCTCGGCATCGTGCAGGTGAGTCGGCTCGCTCATCGGCGGGGTCGGGCTCATCGTGCCAGTCGCGCGGTCAGGAACCGCGCTCGCCCGGCCAGGTCGTCGTGGTCGCGCACCTGCTCCCACCGCCCGGTGGCGGTGAAGACCGCCGGTGCGGACTCGCCCTGGACGTCGGCGTGCTCGACGCCGACGACACCTCCCGGACGCAGCAGGAGCGCGGCCCGGCGCTCGACGACCCGGATCGCGTCGAGGCCGTCGCCGGTCGCGTAGAGGGCGAGCTCGGGGTCGTGGTCGCGGACCTCCACGGCCACGGACTCCCAGGCCTCGTGGGGGATGTACGGCGGGTTGCTGACCACCACGTCGACCGAGCCGGCCAGGTCGGCGAAGGCCTCGGCCAGGTCGCCCTGGCGCAGGTCGACTCCGGTGCCGGCCAGGTTGCGCGCGGCCCACGCGTGCGCGCGCTCGTCCAGCTCGACCGCGTGCACGTCGGCGGTCGGCACCTCGTCCTTGATCGCCTTGGCGATGGCACCTGAACCGGTCCCGAGGTCGACGACCACCGGTGCGTCGGACGCACCGGCCACGTCGATCGCCCAGCCCGCGAGCAGCTCGGTCTCGGGGCGCGGGACGAAGACGCCCGGCCCGACCAGGAGCTCGACGTGGCGGAAGTGGGCGACGCCGGTGAGGTGCTGGAGCGGGACCCGAGCGGCGCGCCGGCCGATGAGGTGCCCGAACTCCCGGGCCTGGTCCGGAGTCACGTCGTCGACGAGGGCGAGCCGGGTGCGCGGGACGCCGAGGACGAACGCGAGCAGCTCGCTGGCGTCGTACGACGCGCTCTCGACGCCGGCGCCGAGCAACCGGTCGACGGCGACGGTCAGCAGCACACCGCGGGCCGTCTCGTCGGACGGGGTCACTGCTCCCACGCATCCATCCGGGCCGCGAGGTCTGCCTCGAGGCACGAGTCGATGACCGGCTGGAGGTCGCCGTTGAGGACCTGGTCGAGGTGGTACGCCTTGTAGCCCGTGCGGTGGTCGGAGATCCGGTTCTCCGGGTAGTTGTAGGTCCGGATCCGCTCGGAGCGGTCGACGGTGCGCACCTGGCTGCGGCGCGCCTCGCCCGCCGCCGCGTCGGCCTCCTCCTGGGCCGCCGCCAGCAGGCGGGCCCTCAGGATGCGCATCGCCTGCTCCTTGTTCTGCAGCTGGCTCTTCTCGTTCTGGCAGCTGACGACGATCCCGGTCGGCAGGTGGGTGATCCGGACGGCGGAGTCGGTGGTGTTCACGCTCTGCCCTCCCGGGCCGCTGCTGCGGAACACGTCGATGCGCAGGTCGTGCTCGTCGATCTGGACGTCGATCGCCTCGGCCTCCGGCAGCACCAGGACTCCGGCGGCACTGGTGTGCACGCGGCCCTGCGACTCGGTGACCGGGACCCGCTGGACGCGGTGCACGCCGCCCTCGAACCTCAGCAGCCCGTACGGCGCGTGCCCGGGCTCGGTGACGCCCCGAGGCTTGACCGCGACCGTCACCGACTTGTAGCCGCCGAGGTCGGACTCGGTGGCGTCGAGGATCTCGGTCGACCAGCCCCGCTGCTCGGCGTACCGGGTGTACATGCGGAGCAGGTCGCCGGCGAAGAGCGCCGACTCCTCCCCGCCCTCGCCGGACTTGATCTCGAGGATCGCATCCTTGTCGTCGGTCGGGTCGCGCGGCACGAGCAGGCGGCGGAGCCGTTCCTCGGCTGCTTCACGCTGCGCGGTCAGGGCATGGAGCTCCTCGACGAAGGCGGGCTCACCCGCATCCTCGGCGGTGAGCTCACGCGCCGCGGCGATGTCGTCGGCGGTCTGCCGCCACTCGCGCCAGGTGGTGATGATCGCGGTCAGCTCGGCGTACCGCTGGTTGAGGGTCTTGGCCATCCGGGCGTCGGCGTGCGTCTCGGGCAGCGCGAGCCGTCCCTCGAGCTCGGCGTGCTCGGTGAGCAGGCCCTCGACGGCCTCGAACATGGCTCCTCCACTCCGCTTCGACCCCTCCGTCACCGTGACCGGCACGACGGGAGGGGATGGCAAATCGCGACGACGCCGACCCCATGGAGGAGGTCGGCGCCGTCGACGGAGCTACTGGGAAGCGGTCTCCTCTTCCTTCGGCTCGGCCTTCTTCTGGACCTTGGCGTAACGCGCCTCGAAGCGCGCGACGCGGCCGCCGGTGTCGAGGATCTTCTGCTTGCCCGTGTAGAACGGGTGGCAGTTGGAGCACACGTCGGCGTGGATGACGCCGTTCGGTGCGGTACTGCGCGTGGTGAAGGTGTTCCCGCAGGTGCAGGTCACCTCGGTCACGCGGTACTCGGGGTGGATGTCCTTCTTCATGGTGTCCTTCCAGTCGCCGGGTCCCCAGCCGCGCGTTGCAAGTGGGGTGAACCGGAACCAAGGGCAGATTCTGCCATCGGGTTCAACGCTGCGGGTAATCCGGATGTTCCGCCGGCTCACGCCCGTCGGTCGAGCCCACGCCCGCCCGTCGAGACCACGGCACTCGCGGCGTCAGGCACCGTCACCGGGTCTCGACACGCGGTCACGACATCGCAGGCTCGGTCGTGCGCTCGCTCGACCTCCCCGCGCGGTGACTTCAGTCGTCCGCGATGTCGCCTGGAGTCGTCTTCTGGACCTGCATCAGGAACTCGATGTTGGTCTGGCTCTTCTTGAGCCGCTCCAGCAGCAGCTCGAGCGCCTGCTGACCCTCGAGTCCGGAGAGCACCCGGCGGAGCTTCCACACGATCTGGAGCTCCTCCTTGCTCATCAGGAGCTCCTCACGGCGGGTCCCGCTCTGGACGGCGTCGATCGCGGGGAACAGGCGCTTGTCGGCGAAGTCGCGGCGCAGCCGGATCTCCATGTTGCCGGTGCCCTTGAACTCCTCGAAGATCACCTCGTCCATCTTCGAGCCGCTCTCGATCAGGGCGGTGGCGAGGATGGTCAGCGAGCCGCCGTTCTCGATGTTGCGCGCGGCCCCGAAGAACCTTTTCGGCGGGTAGAGCGCCGCCGAGTCGACGCCACCGGAGAGGATCCGGCCGGACGCCGGCGCGGCGAGGTTGTAGGCCCGGCCCAGGCGGGTGATGCCGTCGAGGAGCACGACCACGTCGTGGCCCAGCTCGACGAGGCGCTTGGCGCGCTCGATGGCCAGCTCGGCGACCATCGTGTGGTCGCTGGCCGGACGGTCGAACGTCGACGAGATGACCTCGCCCTTGGTCGACCGCTCGAAGTCGGTGACCTCCTCGGGGCGCTCGTCGACCAGCACCACCATCAGGTGGCACTCGGGGTTGTTGGTCGTGATCGACTTCGCGATCGACTGCATGATCATCGTCTTGCCGGCCTTGGACGGCGACACGATCAGCCCGCGCTGGCCCTTGCCGATCGGGGAGGCGATGTCGATCACCCGGCCGATCAGGTTGGTCGGCTCGGTCTCGAGGCGCAGCCGCTCGCTCGGGTAGAGCGGGGTCAGCTTGGCGAACTCGACGCGGTTCTTCGACGCCTCGGGGTCGGCACCGTTGACCGAGTCGATGCGCACCATCGGGTTGAACTTCTCCTTGCGCTCGCCCTCACGGGGCTGGCGCACCTGGCCGACGATCGCGTCGCCACGGCGGAGTCCGTACTTGCGGACCATCGACAGCGAGACGTAGACGTCGTCGGTGCCCGGCAGGTAGCCGCTGGTCCGGACGAACGCGTAGTTGTCGAGCACGTCAAGGATCCCCGCGGCCGGCGTCAGGACGTCGTCGTCGAGGATCGTCGTGTCGGGCTCGTTGCGCTGGGCCGACCCACCGGTCTGGGGGCGGTTGGTGCGCTCGCGACCGCGACGACGACGGCTACGGCGGCTGCCCTGCCCGTCGTCGTTCGGCTGCTGACCCTGCTGACCCTGCTGACCCTGCTGACCTTGCTGGGCCTGCTGGTCCTTGCCCTGCCCGCCCTGCTGGCGGTCCTTGCCCTGCCCGCCCTGCTGGCGGTCCTTGCCCTGGGTCTCGCGGCCGTCGCGCTGGTCCTGACGGTCGGACTGACCGTCGTCCTGACGGGACTCGTCCTGGGGTCGGTCGCGCTTCTTCTCGCGCGGCTGCTCGCTGTCGGGGTCGCCCTGCTCGGGTGCCTCGGCGGCGTCGGAGCCGCCGCGACCCGAGCGGCCCGACTCGCGGGACTGGCCCGACTGGTTGTTACCACCCGACTGGGCCGCCTTGATGGCGTCGACCAGCTGGGCCTTCTTCATGGAACCGACGCCCCGGATGCCGAGGCCACCGGCCATCGACTTCAGGTCCGCCAGGAGCATGGAGTTGAGTCCACCCGACTTCTTCTTGGGGGCGGAGGCGCCGTCGGCGCTGCTGCCGGACGCGTCCGTGGAGGTGGATTCGATGGTGTCTGTCACGTGAGTCCTTCCCACGTATCAGGGCCGTCCGACTGAGCCGGAAGGCCTCTGGTGTTGGTGCTCCCCCGCCAGCGGCGGTTGTGCTCGTGCGATCGAAGACGCACTGCTGCGACCGGGAGAGGGAGGGGGTGCTCGGGCTGTGGGGCAGCTCCTGAAGCGGAGCTGCGTCGCCGCCCTGAGGCGTTGCCACGATAGCACCCGGATCCGACGCCCACGGCATCCCCGTGGATCGCGCTCGGGCGCCCGGATCAGTCGCTGACCCAGTCGACCCGGGCGCCGGTGGGGGCGATGTCGAGCACCTCGCACGCCCAGCCCCTGGGAACGAAACCCTGGACGCGTTCGACCCCCGGTCCGTCGGTGAGCACCAGGACCGTGGGACCGGCACCCGAGACCACGGCGGCGTGGCCCTGAGCACGCAACGCGTCGATCAGGTCGAGCGACTCGGGCATCGCCGGACGCCGGTAGTCCTGGTGCAGCCAGTCGCGCGTGGCGTCGTGCAGCTTGGCGGTCCAGCCCGTCGCGAGAGCGGCGACCAGCAGGGCCGCCCGGCCGGCGGAGGCGGCCGCGTCGGCGTGCGGCACCGTGGCCGGCAGCAGGTCGCGGGCGAGCTCGGTCGACAGAGGCGTGGGTGGGACGAAGGCGACGGTGCGGATGCCCGGGGCGACCAGCGTCGGAGCCGCGTGGAAGACGCCCTGCTCCTCCCAAGCCACGGTGAGTCCCCCGAACGCCGCGGCCGCGACGTTGTCGGGATGCCCCTCGAGCCGGGCCGCGAGCTGCAACGCCGCGAGGTCGTTGAGCCGGGAGCGGCCGTCCTTGACCAGGGCCCGGGCCAGGTGGACGCCGCCGACGATGGCGGCCGCGGAGGAGCCGAGCCCGCGACCGTGCGGGATCGCGTTGCGGCACACGAGCTCGATCCCGGGCGGGTCGACCTCGAGAGCCGAGAACGCCGCGCGCATGGCCCGGACGACGAGGTGGGACTCGTCCCTGGGGACCTCGTCCGCGCCCTCCCCGGTCACCTCCACGACCAGGCCACGGCTGGTGACCGAGCCCTGCACCGTGTCGTGCAGGCCGAGTGCCAGGCCGAGTGAGTCGAACCCGGGGCCGAGGTTCGCGCTGGTCGCGGGAACCTGCACGATGACCGGGCCGGGGACGAAGGTCATGGGCCGTTCACCGCAGACCTGCGGCATCGGCCGCCTGCTCGACCTCGGCATCGATCACCGAGTCGACCAGGTCGCCGACGGACTCGAGGGCGGTCGCGGTGTCCTTCAGCCCGTGACCGGTGACGGTGATGACGACGGTCAGGCCGACGTAGGACTCCCCTGCTGCCAGGTCCGCTAGCAGCCCGGCCACACCCGACGCCGAGGCCGGCTCGACGAAGACCCCGTCGCGGCGTGCCAGCTCGGCCTGGGCCGCCAGGATCTGGGCGTCGCTGACCGCCCGGAACCGGCCACCCGACTCGCGGGCGGCGGCCTCGGCCTGCTTCCACGACGCGGGGTTGCCGACCCGGATGGCGGTCGCCTTGGTCTCGGGGTCGGGGAACGGCTCACCGGTCACCAGGGGTGCCGCTCCCTCGGCCTGGAAGCCGCGCATCCGCGGCTTCCGCGTCGTGCGCCCCAGGGCGGCGTACTGCTCGTAGCCCAGCCAGTACGCCGTGATGTTGCCGGCGTTGCCGACCGGCAGCAGGTGGACGTCCGGGGCGTCGCCCAGGAAGTCGACGATCTCGAACGCCGCGGTCTTCTGCCCTTGGAGCCGGACCGGGTTGACGGAGTTCACCAGGGCGACCGGGTAGCTCCAGGACAGCGTCCGGGCGAGCTCGAGGCAGTGGTCGAAGTTGCCGCGCACCATCACGATCAGGGCGCCGTGGACGACCGCCTGGGCCATCTTCCCGGCCGCGATCTTGCCCTCCGGCATCAGCACGATGGGGGTCAGCCCAGCTCGGGCGGCGTACGCCGACATCGAGGCCGACGTGTTGCCGGTGGAGGCGCACACCACCGCCTGCGCGCCCTCGTGGCGCGCGACCGAGATGGCCGCCGTCATCCCGCGGTCCTTGAACGAACCGGTCGGGTTGTCGCCCTCGACCTTGAGCCAGACGTCGCCCTCGGCTCGCTCCGAGAGCCAGTCGGAGTGGACCAGCGGCGTGCCGCCCTCGCGCAGGGTCACCGCCTCGAGGTCGGCGGGCAGCAGGTCGAGATAGGGCCGGTACTCCGCGATCACGCCGCGCCACTGGCGGGTGGCCGGCTCGGGTCTGGCGTCGCGACTCATCAGTCGGCCACCCCCTCGACGCGCATCACCGAGCTCACCTGACGTACGCACGCGAGGCCGCGCAGCCGCTCGACGGTGCGGGAGAGCTGGGCGTCGGTCGCGTCGTGGGACATCACGACGAGCTGGGCGTCGGCACCGCGGCCCTCCTGACGCAGGGTCTGGATCGACACGTCCTCCTGGGCGAACGCGGTGGCGATCTCCGCCAGGACACCCGCACGGTCGTCCACGTCGATCGCCACGTGGTAGCGCGTCCGGGTCTCGCCCATCGCCAGCACCGCGCGGTCGGCGTACGCCGACTCTCCGGCCCCGCGCGTCTCACTGAGGCGATTGCGGGCGACGGTGACGAGGTCGCCGAGCACCGCGCTCGCCGTCGGCGCCCCGCCGGCGCCCGGTCCGTAGAACATCAGCTGGCCCGCCGCATCGGACTCGACGAACACGGCGTTGAAGGCCTCACGCACACTGGCCAGCGGATGTGACCTCGGGATCATCGCCGGGTGGACGCGGACCGAGACACCGTCGTCCACGAGCTCGGCGATGGCGAGCAGCTTCACGACGCTGCCCATCTGGGCGGCCGAGGCGATGTCGGCGGCCGTCACGTCGGTGATCCCCTCGCGGTGGACGTCTGCGGCGGTGACCCGGGTGTGGAAGGCGAGGCTGGCCAGGATCGCGGCTTTGGCGGCGGCGTCGAACCCTTCGACGTCGGCGGTCGGATCCGCCTCGGCGTACCCGAGGTCCTGCGCCTCCTCCAGCGCCTCCTCGAACCCGGCGCCGGTGCTGTCCATCTTGTCGAGGATGAAGTTCGTGGTGCCGTTGACGATGCCGAGCACCCGGGTGACCCGGTCGCCGGCCAGCGACTCGCGCAACGGCCGCAGGATCGGGATCGCCCCGGCCACGGAGGCCTCGTAGTAGAGGTCGCGGCCGGCCTTCTCGGCCGCCTCGAAGAGCGTCGGGCCGTCGTCCGCGAGGAGCGCCTTGTTGGCGGTCACCACGCTGGCGCCGTTCTCGAGGGCCGACAGGATCAGGGTGCGGGCCGGCTCGATGCCTCCGATCACCTCCACGACCACGTCGATGTCGCCGCGGGCGACCAGCCCGGCCGAGTCGGTGGTGAGGAGCCCCGCCGGCACCTCGACGTCGCGCGGCGCGTCGATCCGGCGTACGCCGACCCCGACCAGCCGAACCGGAGCACCGACCCGAGCCTCGAGGTCGCCGGCCTGCTCGGTGAGCAGGCGCACCACCTGCGACCCGACCACGCCGCAGCCCAGCACGGCGACGTTCAACGGTTTCACAGGTCGGATGCTCCCAGGTCAGTGGCGAGTAGGTCGTCCACAGTCTCGCGGCGGACGATCGTGGTCGCCACGCCGTCCCGTACCGCGACCACCGGAGGCCTCAGCGCGTGGTTGTAGTTGGAGGCCATCGAACGACAGTAGGCGCCGGTCGAGGGCACCGCGAGCAGATCACCCGGGCGCACGTCGGCGGGCAGGAACTCGTCCTTGACCACGATGTCGCCCGCCTCGCAGTGCTTGCCCACGACGCGGGCGAGCGCAGCCGGAGCCTCGGAGCTCCGCGAGGCGAGGGTGCAGGAGTAGTCGGCGTCGTAGAGCGCGGTGCGGATGTTGTCGCTCATCCCGCCGTCGACGCTGACGTAGGTGCGCACCGCGCCGCCGTCGAGCTCGACCCGCTTCACGGTGCCGACGGTGTAGACCGTGCACATCGCCGGGCCGACGATCGCGCGACCCGGCTCGATGGACAAGCGAGGTTGTCCGATACCCAGCGCCCGACACTCGTGCTCGACGATCTCCGACATCTCGCGCGCGAGATGAGCGGGTTGGGACGGGTCGTCCTGGGTGGTGTAGGCGATCCCGAAGCCGCCGCCCAGGTCGAGCTCGGGCATGCTCACGCCGAGCTCGTCGCCGACCTGTGCGTGCAGGGCCAGCACCCGGCGGGCGGCGACCTCGAACCCCGAGGTGTCGAAGATCTGGCTGCCGATGTGGGAGTGCAGGCCCAGCAGCTCCAGGCCCGGGGCGGCGACCACCCGGCGTACGGCGTCGAGTGCATCGCCGGCGGTGATCGAGAAGCCGAACTTCTGGTCCTCGTGGGCCGTCGCGATGTACTCGTGGGTGTGCGCCTCGACGCCGGCCGTCACCCGCACCATCACCGGCTGGGTCAGTCCGAGGCTCGACGTCACCCGCTCCAGCCGGTCGATCTCGTCGAAGGAGTCGACGACGATCCGGCCGACGCGCTCGGAGACGGCCCGCATCAGCTCGACCTCGGTCTTGGTGTTGCCGTGGTAGCCGATGCGCGCCGGGTCGAAGCCGGCCCGCAGCGCGACCGTCAGCTCGCCGTCGGAGCAGACGTCGAGCGACAGCCCCTCCTCGGCGATCCAGCGGGCGACGGTGGTGCACAGGAACGCCTTGCCGGCGTAGTAGACGTCGTACCCGGCGAACGCGTCGCGGAAGGCCGCCGCTCGGGCGCGCAGGTCCGCCTCGTCCAGGATGTAGGCCGGGGTGTTCACGTCGGCGACCAGGTCGGGCAGCGATACGCCGCCCACGACGAGGTCGCCGTCGATCTTCTGCGTGGTCGACGACCACAGCGACGGGATCAGCGCGTTCGCGTCGTCGGGTGGCCGCAGCCAGCCCGGTCCGCGGAGGGCGCCGTCGGCGTGCGCCCATCCGGCCTCGTGGGTGGGGCTCACATCCGGTCCGGTGCGGAGACGGCCAGCAGGCCGAGCCCGTTGGCGAGCACGACCCGGGTCGCCTCGACCAGCCGCAGTCGCGCGCGATGCAGGTCGGTCGGCTCCTCGTCGCCCATCGGCAGCACCCGGCAGCTGTCGTAGAAACGGTGGTAGGCCGCGGCGGTGTCCTCGAGGTAGCGCGCGACGCGGTGCGGCTCACGGAGCGTGGTCGCGGCGGCGACGACGCGTGGCAGCTCGGCCAGGGCCCGCAGGAGCTCGCCCTCCTTCTCGTCGGTCAGGAGGCCGGGGTGCGAGCCCGGAGCGACCCCGAGGTCGGCGGCGTTGCGCAGGATCGAGGAGACCCGCGCGTGGGCGTACTGCACGTAGTGGACGGGGTTGTCGCTGGTCGCCGTCGCCCACAGGTCGAGGTCGATGTCGAGGTTGGTCTCCAGGTGGTTGCGTACCAGCGCGTACCGCGCGGCGTCGAGACCGACCGCGTCGACGAGGTCGAGCAGGGTGATCAGGTTGCCGGTGCGCTTGCCCATCCGCACGACGGCGCCGTGGCTGAGCAGGTTGACCATCTGACCGATGATGATCTCGAGGTCGACGCCCGGCTCGTCGCCGAACGCCGCGCACAGCGCCATCATCCGGCCGACGTACCCGTGGTGGTCGGCCCCCAGCAGGATCAGGCACCGCTCGAAACCGCGCTCCCGCTTGTCGAGGTAGTACGCCGCATCGCCGGAGATGTAGGCGCCCTGACCGTCGGACTTGACGATCACGCGGTCCTTGTCGTCGCCGTACTTCTCGGTGCGCAGCCAGATCGCGCCGTCCTGCTCGTAGATGTTGCCGAGCTCGCGCAGGCGGGCGATGGCGCGATCGGTGGCGCCGGACTCGTAGAGGTCGTTCTCGTGGAAGTAGGTGTCGAAGGGCACCCGGAAGTCGGCCAGCGTCTGCCGGATCTCGTCGAACATGATCGCGACGCCGTGGCGCCGGAACAGCTCCAGCGCCTCGGCGTCGGGCAGACCGGGTGCGTCCGGGTGCTCGGCCACGACCGCGGCGGCGACCTCGGCGACGTACTCCCCGGGGTAGCCGTCCTCGGGAGTGGGCAGGCCGCGGGCACTGGCCAGCAAGGACCTGCTGAACCGGTCGATCTGGGCTCCGTGGTCGTTGAAGTAGTACTCGCGGGACACCGCGTAACCGCTGGCCTCCATCAGGCGCGACAGCGTGTCGCCGACGGCCGCCCAGCGAGCGCTCGCCAAGGTCACGGGTCCGGTCGGGTTGGCCGAGACGAACTCGACGTTGACCTGCTGCCGGCCGCCGATGTCGGAGCCGCCGTACGCCGAGCCCGCGGCCACGATCTCGTCGGCGACCTGGCCCTGGGCGTCGGCCTCGACGGTGATGTTGAGGAAACCCGGTCCGGCGATCTCGACCCCGGAGATGCCGTCGGCGCGGGTCAGCCGCTCGGCGACGAGGGTGGCCAGCTCACGCGGGGGCATGCCGGCCTGCTTGGCCAGCTGGAGGGCGGCGTTGGTGGCGTAGTCGCCGTGCCCCTTCTGCCGCGGGCGCTCCACCGAGACCGTCTCCGGGAGACCGTTCGGGCAGGTGATCGCGCCCTCGGCGGAGAGGTCCGCCAACGATGCGACGACCAGGTCGGAGAGCTGTGCGGGCGTCACCCGGCCAGGGTATCGACGCGCACGCGCCGCCCTCGACGTACCTCCGAGAGCCGGATCAGGGGGGCGGACGTGCGCGGTGATGCCGGTTTCTCCCGTCCCATGTTCCGCTTGTAAGGTCGACCCCACCCGAGCCCCCGTAGCTCAGGGGATAGAGCACCGCCCTCCGGAGGCGGGAGCGTAGGTTCGAATCCTACCGGGGGCGCCGTCCGTTTCAGGCCTCTGACCTGCGGTTATATCTTTCATGCGATACGCACTCAGGACGATGATCTCTGCGTTTGGCAACACTTTGGCAACAGACTCTCCGTCAACCTCCGCGTTTTCCCAGGTCAGACCGTCAATTTCCGTCGGCTCCTCGCTGGTCGAGGAGGTTGCGCTACCAACCGTCTCGAGACCCGGTGGCTCGACCTTCGACCTGACCCCCGATTCGCTGCGGGCTGCGTCGAGGGCGTCGGAGACCTCGCTGAGACGGTTGTCGAAGAGGTGCCCGTAGGTGTCCATGGTCATCGTCGCGGAGTGGTGCCCGAGCATCTGCTGGACGACCTTGATGTCGGCGCCGTGGGCGATGGCCAGGCTGGCGGCGGTGTGCCGCAGCTCGTGCGGGTGCAGGTCGGGGATGCCTATCGCCTTGGCGGCGGCGTCGAAGTGACCGCGACGGAAGATCGCCGGCCGCAGTGTCTGGCGGCGTCGGACGCCGGTGAACACGAGGTCCTCGGGACCTTTGCCTGCGATGTGGTCGGCGAGCTCGGCGGCGAGGAACGCGGGTATCGGCACCTCGCGGCGCTGGTGGGTCTTGGGGGTGCCCCAGACCAGCCCGTGTCCGGGCACCACAGTGACCGATTCGCAGATCACCGCACGACGTCTCTCGAGGTCGAGCCGTCCGACTCGAAGTGCGGCCATCTCGCCGAAACGGACGCCGGTGTAAGCGAGGAACAGCACCACGAGCCGGTACCCAGGGTTGCGTCGCTCCGCCTTCGGCCGGTGAATGCTGTACAGCGAGGGGTAGCCGCATTCGTCGGCCAGCTGCTCGACCTGGGCGATGGTGAGGTACTTCTGCTCGTGCCGGACTTGTCGCGGGAGGTTGATCTTCTCCGCGACGTTGCGCGCGAGGCGACCGTCCCGGACCGCGAGGTCGAGCATCAGGGACAGCACCCGGTGGATCTTGCGGACCGTGGCAGGTGAGCTCGTTCGTGCCAGGACGGTTACCCACGATTGGACGTCCGCATGGCTGACCTGGTGGAGCCTGACGCTCTCCCATCGGGGCAGCACGTGGTGGCGCACGATCCCCTCGTACCTGGTGAGCGTCGAGGGCTTGAGGTGGGCCTGACCCTCCAGCCAGGTCGCCGCCCACTCCCCCATCGTGATCTTCGCCCGCTGCGGGTCGACGAACATCCCGTCGAGCTTCGACGCCTCCACGACCGCTGCGAACCTGTCGGCGTCGCCCTTGCTGTCAAAAGACTTGTTCCTCTGGGCGCCCGCTGGCGTGCGGTAGTGCACCCGCCACGCGACGGCTCCGGTTCCGCTGATTCGCTTCTCGATGCTGGCCATGGTGATCTCCGAGTGCCTTGTCCCGAGTGCCGATTGTCCCTCACCGATGGACCCGTTGACCCTCGACCTTCTGCTCCTCGATCCACCGGCGTAGCTCGCCCACAGTGGTGACGAGTCGCCGCCCGATCTTGAAGAACTCCGGACCGCGGCCCTCTTGCCGCAACCAGCGCGTCGTGTGGATCGACTGGCGCGTAATCGCAGCGGCCTCATCCAGGGTGATCAGGTCGGTGTCGTTGCCTTCGGGGATTCCGGTGGTAGTGATCTGCATGGTGCCCTCCTTGGGTCGGCGGTCGGCGGTCTGCGATGACTCCGTGTAGGACAAGCAACTGCGGACACCGTGGATCGGACACGGTCATTGACATCCGTTGCCGCGTCGTCCTCGTCATCTCGGAGCACACGGCTGTTTAGAGCGATGACTCGTGGGCGTTGATCCTTGACGCTTGACCCGACAAGACAGGGCCTCCTCATCGGTCGTGGCGTCCCGCCGAACGGGCCAGGAGGTGGCCTGCGAGGCAGGCTGAGGCGGCGCGCGGTGGTTGACATTGAAGATGCGAGGCTCCGTCGGCTACATTAGAAATGTAGTAGTTTCTTCAACATGACGGAGTAACCCATGTCCAAGGACCAAGAGGCACGCATCGCCGCCCTGGAGGCATCGCTGTCCACCGCACAGATCGCCATCATCGGTCTCGCCGCACGCGTTGCGGCTCTGGAAGATGGCGACGGTGCGACAACAAGTGGCTCGGAGCCATCACCTGCCAGTGACACCGCCGGCCTACCGCCGCGCCCGAACGGGAAGTACGCGGTCCTCACCGACTGGCTCCTCGCACACCCCCAGCGGACTCGGCGGTCTATCAATGCCTCGTTTCACGACGTCGAGCAGATCCTAGGCTTTGCCCTGCCGGAGTCGGCATACAACTACCAGCCCTACTGGCAAGGTCTCCCCAACCCGCTTGCGCGCGCCGTGCTGGCAGCAGGCTGGAAGGTGACTTCGCTGAGCCTGGTCGGCAAGACGCTGGTGTTCCAGAAGGTGACCAAGTAGGTGTCGCCTGGATCGCATCAACTGAGGCGGACGCCTAGGAAGCACCTCGTAGCGAACCAGTCACGCAGCCCCATGAAGACCGCGGGGCCGCTGCTGAGTTTCGAGACGCGCTGCCGTGAGTCGGTGCTACTCGGGCCTCCTTGGCTGGCTCGCTGGCTGCTCGCGTCGTGGCAAATCCTGCCGAGGGTCTCAGTGTCGTTCGTGGTCTGACTGGGGCAGGATCGATCTGTGACGTCGCACATACCGCCCGTGGCAGCCCCAGACGGTTCCACGACTCCTCGATCGCCCTCGCGGAGCGCCGCGATGATCGACCCCCTTGATTACGTCACGACGTCCACTGACCCCGACGCGGAGGCGAGGCCCCGCGAGCCGATCATGCTCGCTGATCTCCTTGGGTTGAGCGACCTCAGCAACTGGAAGATGTCCTTCTACCGCCCGGGCAGGCACGGCTGGGGCGAGCGCGACGCGATCCGGGCGTTCCGGGCCAACCGTGACTCACTTCTTGTCGATCATCACCTGTGGCACTGGCCCAATAAGGGGCGTGACTACAGCGTCGGCACGAAGCTCATATGCCTGACTCAGCTCGAGCCCGGCGGCAGCAGGTACCTTCTCACCGATGTCGTCACCATCACGGCGACCGATGTCGTGGCCGATCGGGACGAGAACCACTGCTACGACCACGCGCGCATGAAGACTATGGAGCGATTCGAGGGGCGCATCGTCGTCAATTCCCACTACCGCGAGCAGAACGGTCGCCCCTGGGCGAGCACCGCACTGGCAACCTGCCAGGTTCACGAACTCCTTGCGCCGGAGTGGGAGTTCGATGATGAGTTCCCCGGGTACCACCTGGTCAATGTGAGCTGGTCGGAGTTGAAGGCGATCATCGACGGCCGGGTCGCGAGTTGGCGCACGGCGTTGAAGAATCAGAAGGGCATCTACCTCATCACCGATGATTCCAACGGTAAGCACTACGTTGGTGCCGCCTACGGGCAAGACGAACTTTGGGGTCGGTGGAGCCAGTACGCCGCCACCGGCCACGGCGGCAATGTGGGTCTCAAGAAGGTCGCGGAACAGTACGGACCGGACCACATCCGCCGACACTTTTGCTTCTCGCTGCTGGAGACGACCGGTCCTCTGACCCCCGACGCCGAAGTCATCGCACGCGAGGCCTATTGGAAAGCCACTCTGATGACCCGGATCCATGGATACAACGAGAACTAACCACGCTGACGCGGCGACGCGTCGGGAGGCTGCTCGACTGGCGGCGCTGAGGGTTCCCCAGACCTCGAGCGAAGCGGGTGCGTCCTTACGCCGCGAGTGGATCTTCAGTGCAGGCTTACTCGACGTTCGGCCTGCCTGGATGCTCCAAACCACCTCGAACGTCGCTCGTAACCTCCCAGTAGAAGGTCTGAGCTGTCGGATAGGGGCGGCGTTTGGACTTCGGCTCGAAGTCCCTGGCGAACTTGTCGTAGACGGTCGGCTTGGGGCCTGACGGTAGGACATCCAATGGAACCCCGTCCAGGTCCGCCTCCAAGCGTTGCCGAATTGGCGTGATCGCGTCGTCGAGCAGCTCGGCCACCGCTGCAACGAGGGTTCGGAAACGCCGGATCACCGACGAGGGAAGGGTTTGCAGCACCGTGACGGCAGCGACGAACATCAAGTCGTGTGTATGCGGATCCAGAACCGCCGTCGGATACGTGGTAGCGAGCTCCGATTGTGAATGAGCAACGGTGGCGTTCCTAAACGCTCGAACCATCTCGTGAACGCCCACCAGCTCGCCTGGGATGGTGATGTGCGAAGTCACCGGCTGACGCACCTTCGACTCGATGCAGGTGCGACAGTAGGCGACAGCAGCCGCACCGATCAGGACTGGAATCGCGCCATCCAGTGCCTCACCCTCGTGGGCTGCTTTCGCGGCTAGGTCGAGAGCGACCATAGCCTCCGCCAGATCTGCTGCGTAGCTTGACAGCTCGATGAACAGCCGCGCGTCCGCCGAGTCCGGAACTAGGGCCACCACTGGGGCTGTAGCGGGCTCACCGTCATCCACCACGGAAGTATGAGGGTTGACGGGCACCTCATCGCCAGCGCCTCACGACGCCGGCCTAATCTGTCGCTCCTCCGGCAACAGTTGGCGGCTCTCAGCACGACAGCCATTCCTGCCGACTGTCCGCACCAACGTCACTCCGCCGCCTGTTGGCTAGCGCTACGCGTGCGTCTCCAGCGAGCGCGACGCCGCGTCGGCGGACCAGGTTCTGGAGGCGTTCGCCAAGACACCTCGGGGCGCGGCGCAATCGGTCACGCGGCTCTCCGACCTTGTCGAGATTCAAGGGCGGCCGAAGCCTCAGAAGGACCGCGGTCTCGATCTCTTCAAGGAGGACGTCCTTGGCCTTGACCCATGTCGCCAACACCAACCGTTCCTCCATCCATCCACTCAGGCGGTCGTCACCGGCTGCGTCGAGCGAGTAGTTCGCACTGCCGTCCGGTCTCGCAACGTTCCGCGGCACAGCCACTAGGTCGAGCTGCGCGGCCAAGAGCGCGGCGAGACTCCGACGTACCGTCGAGGATCCAGTCTTACCGGTCGTGAAGTGTGTGCCGACGTCTCGGCCGTTCAGACTCCTCTCGGCCTTGCCGACGTACAGAGGCTGATCGTTGAACGCAGGAGACAGATCGAGGTCTGACCACGCCTTCTCGTCACCATAAAAGGCGTAGAGGCCAGGGGACTTCGGGACCCGCTGGGTCGCGTCACGTCGAATGTGCCGCGCCCCTGCGAGATCAGCGAGCGCCTGAGCGACAGCAGACTCGAAGGACATGACGGCCATCCTTGCATCGCTCGGGAGCCCGCAGGTTGAGAGCGGAACTTGCCCTCATTCCGCCGCCTGACCGCGGGCATCAAGTTGAGCAGGCACGGATGCGGTCGTCCCTAGTCGATGTCTCACAGGCTGCGTCCGTGCCTCGCGGCACTGAACGAACTATGGGACGCAGCCCGCTTTCGTCTCCTTCGATCCTAAGTCACCTCAGAGCGAGCGATCACCTTCATCGAGGCTTCTCGCAGCATCTGGGTGATGAACGCAGCCTTACTCAGGTGTCGTCGCTCGGCGGCCTGTTCGATCAGTTGATCCAGGTCCGAGTCGATGCTCGCCTCGAGTAGAACCTTGGGTGGCTTGGCGGCGGCCGTCATATTGTCCCTCGTCTCCCTCGGTCACTGTCCGGCATGGGTCGGGCAGGCTAAAGGCGGTCCGGTTGCTCACAGGCCGATCTCCTGGCCCGGCGACGACGCCGGCCGGTGCGGCTCGTCGGGGCGTTGTCGCGGCCCAGCACGTTCGGCCCTGAGAGCGGCGGCCTGGAGAACGACGCGCGGGTCGGCGGACAGAGAACCGATGTCGCCGATTCTCGGCGCGGGCTGAATGCCATACCTGTCGATGTCCTGGATCGCGAGGGCAGTCGCGTGCCGCGGTCCGAGGTCGGCGCGGTCGCGGTCGAACACGTCGACCCACTGCCGGCGCGCGTCGTCCACGGACTCGGCGACGAGGTGGGCGACGTTCCGGTCGCGGCCGCGGGTCATGCCGACGTACGCACCGGCCGCTCCGGTCTGCTCCCCTACCAGGATGTGTGAGCTCCGCACGGTCTCGCCCTGGGCGCCGTGGACGGTGCAGGCGTAGGCGAGCTCGACGTTCGCGCGGACGTACTCGGGGGGCAATGTGAGCTCACCACCACGCTCACAACTGCGCTCACCAGACCTCTCACCAACCACGAGACCACAGTCGTCACGGATGGCCAGCACGGTCCAGGTGTCGCGGTTCGCGACGCCCAGGTCGGGGTCGTTGCGGCGTGTCGCGACTCGATCCCCCACGCCGATCTGCTCACCCGCTGCTGTCGCGACTGCGCCAGGGCGAACGGAACCCGACGCGAGGCGGTGGTCCCGGATGGCGGCGTTCAGGCTCGCGACCTGCTCACGGGTGCTGGCGACGATCAGCGGACGGTCCGCTCCGGTACCCACCGCGATCAGAGCCTGGGCCCGTTCCACTTCGGTCGCGTGGACCACGATCTGGCCGCGGGACAACAGCATGTCGAAGGTCTCTCCGCAGCGTTCGCCTGTGCGCATCCGCTTGGTGAGGTCGGCGTACGTCGGGTCGGTGAATCGGTGCACGGTGTCGAGCGTGAGGCGCTCGAAAGGCCCGGCAGCGCGACTCGCGAGGTCGAGCACGCCGCCACGGCCGACGGCCGGGAGCTGGTGGCGGTCACCCAGTAGCGTGACATTGGCGCCGGTCTCATCCGCGATGGTGAGCAGGGCCCGGGCGGTGTCTTGGTCGAGCATTCCGGCCTCGTCTACGAGGAGTACGTCGCCGGGTTGCAGGCATGCCGTCGGTGCATTCGGGAGCGTGGTGGGCTCGGTCCGGGTCCAGCGGCCGTCGATGTCCCAGCGGAACCCGTACTGATGGGCCAGCCAGGCGGCCGATGAGGCAGCGGTGCCAACTTGTCGGGCGGCAACCGCAGCGGCCCTTAGGGTCGGGGTTACCACGAGCAGGCGGCGCCCTTGAGCATCGAGCTCGGCGCGGGCGGCCGCGAGTGCGGTCGTCTTGCCAGAGCCCGCTGCGCCCTCGATGACGAGCAGACGGGCGGGTCCGGCCATCGCGGCTACCACGGCCCGTTGTCCGGCGTCGAGCTGCTCGGCCGAGTGGCCGAGGTTGGCGAGCCGGTACCTGCCCGACCGGCCGGGATCACGGACCCTCGCGGTGAATCGGCGGATGATGTCGTTCTCGACCGCGAGCACGTGATGTGAGGTGAGCCTGCGGACGTGTGAGGGGACGTCAGTGCGGTCCAGGAGCGGCACGCACGATTCGAGGGTTCTGCAGGTGAGGTCTTCAGCCAGCTCCGTCCTAATGGGCGCGTCGACGACAATGCCGGTCAGGGCGATGATCTGCTCGACCTCGCCGCGGATGTCGGCTGCGTTCCATGCGGACCGGCGCGATCCGAGCCGGGTCAGGGCCAGGTCGACCACGGTTTGCCGGTTCAAGCGGCCGAGCTGGAGTGGGTCCAGGTTCGTGCCTCGGGCTGGCGGCCGGAAGCCGAGCGCGTGAATCTCTTCCGCCCAGTGCTTCGCGAGCTGGGTGCCGTCGCGCGGGACCACTTTGTCTGGACGCGCCTCGGCCCATGCCCGGGTGTCCCAGGTCTGACGGAGGCGCGGTCCGGGCTCATCGCCCGGGTTCTCGGCGCGCCACGCCGCCTCGTAGCGGTCGATGTTGCGGCCGATCTGCGCGGCGCGGGCGCTGAAAGCGCCGACGTACGCCGAGAGCTCTATGACTTCGCCGCTCTCGGGGTCGAGGTGGTAGCCGTAGCGCGCCAGTGCCTGGCGGAACTCGGGGTCGCACATCACGGCGGCATGCCCTATGCCGTTTATCGCCTCGAGGCTGTCGCGGATCCCGACGGTGTGGATGCCGCGCCAGCCTCCGTGCGCCCAAACGCGGGCGTTGATCTGTAGGTGTAGATGCCGGTGAGGGTCACCTGACCGGGAGGTGTAGTGGCGGATCACCGCTGCCTCGATTTCCTTGACCGGCACCTGCACCTGTCGGCCACGCGGACCAACGCGCGTCGTAGCGTTCTCGGCCACCCAGCGGATGATCTCGGTCGCCGCCCGCTGCTGGGCGGCGTCGTACGCTGCGGCGATCTCCGGGCGCAACGAAGCGGCCAGCGACCAGGTCTTCGGGCCGTTCACGACGACCTCGACGAACCGGACACCCTGGGCGTCGGTCCGTAGACGGCCCTTGGGCGCACCTGCCCGATCCATGCCAGACACCCACGCCTCGTAGCCATCTCCTGTTAACGTCCCGGCGCTGCGGAGCTCCCGTCCGCTCGAGGAGTTCACCGAGGTAGCCACGTACAAGTGCGCGAGGCCGGTCCCCTCCGCCAAGTAGTAGTCATCCGCGCGCGACCGGTCCGCCTCCACGTAGTTGCGGGCAGCGGCAGGCGAGCCGCGATAGATCTTCATTCCGCCATGCATTTCTATAACCACCCGTGAACAGCCGTTAATTGCCCTAGAAATGCGAGCTCGGACCGCCCAACGGGGCGATCCGATCTACGGAACAACGTAGCATACGTGCCGCTTCTTTGGGGTGTCGTGAAGCTTGGATGTAGGTCTTCAATGAGGTGGGCGCAGGCGGTTCAATTGCGAGGGCGACGCCGAGAGTCCGCGCCAGGAAAGTTCCTCTTGGCCAGGAGACCTGGCGCCGGGAATGAGGGTTTGCATTGGCCAAGTCGAGGATCAGGAAGTAGGGCACGCCTCGCACTCACATCCTCGCAAGGGAACGGGCTCGACTCAGGTTCGCCGACGCCACCCCGGCGGTCGTCACCGGTGGCTGCCAACGAGGGCCACTTCACGCCGGCCGGACCGCTACACCGACACGATGCACGTCATCCACCGTCGGGACACTCTGCTCGAAGGTTGTCCTAGATGGCCCCTAACCAGCGAGGTCTTCTACCCCTACTCCCTGGCTCTTGACCCCCTTGCGCACGGAGTGGGTGAGGTCTAGAGCGAAACGCCACGCCCGCCCTGCGGCGGATGCCCGACGGCAAGAAGTGGTGAGTCAGGAGGCACCGAGCAGGCGCCCGTCGTCATAGATCCAGCAAGACCAAGTCCGCCTGCCGGACACTCAGCAGGGCAGCGCTCCCACGCAACGACTGAGTGAGGTCTCACGCGAGACTCCAGGTCATGAAAGTTGCGCGAAGACGGTAACGCCGATACGAAGGGCGGCCCTGCCCGAGACCAGGGACGGCGTTCGGCGGCCTAACCAGCAACCAGACGCAGCGTCGGCCCCTGCTGCCCCGACGGCCCGGCGGGCTGGTTGTTCCCTGCAACAACTCCGGGAAAGACCTTGGCGAACTCCTCGAGGAGAGAGGGGTCCGCTTCGAGCAGCGCAGCCATCCGACGAGCGTTAGCCGCGTGACTGCTCGTGGCAGGCCGAGACGGAGGGACCGCGACAGCCGCTTCACCGAAGGGAGAGTCAGACCCCCCGACGACCAGTGCGGCCGCCTCGGACGTCTTGGCGGTAGGAGCTGCCTTGCGCCGGTCAGTCACCTTGCTCCAAGTACTTCGAGCAGTCGATATGCATGCTGGAACAGCAGTGTCGAGCCACCAGTTCCGCAGACGCTCTCCAGCCCTGACGGCGGCGGCATCGGCATACGGACTCAGCCATTCGAAGAATGCGTTGATCATCGCGACGACCTCGGGGTTGGGCTCGGCTGCCCGCATGGATTGGCCGACGCGGTCATAGCGGTGGTTGGCCGTGGGGCACCATTCCTCCTCAACCTCGAACAGCTCGGCGTGGCCGGTCAGCTCGTTGGTGTTGTCCCGGAAGAGGTGGGCACGGCGCGCACCGTCCGTCCCCCGTGAGTAGCCCAGGTGATGCCCGTCGGGGACTTCCACGTCGAAACGCTTCATCGGCATGGCTTACCGCCCGCGTGCATCGATGGTGTGACATGTGTTGAGATCTGATTCATTCGGGCTCCTTTAGCCGAATTAGCTGCAGCTCCCGGCACGAAGCAGCAAACGGACAAAGTGGCAAACCGAACTTTCTCGACGGCAAACCGAGAACTCGATACCTTTGAGATCAGCCCCACGGGATCTGGGGCCACTCACTTGAATGAAACGATGATCAACGCCTAGGCCACGCCGGGTGACGGGCGCTGCAGAGTTTTACAGTTGCTGTCGGAAGTGATCATACGCCACCACCCATGGGCACGGCGACATCCCATGGTCGACCGGGTGGTCTCCCCCATCCAGACCGCGCAGTGCAGCGAGCATCGTTCCTGGCACGCGACTGGAACGAATGAACTGACTGGAACCGGGGGCGGAGCAACCGCGACGAGTTCAACAGGCAGTCATCTTGTCGTTCGCGCGCGACGGTATCGACCCCTACATGTGGCTGTTCCGGGCATCTTCGAGGTGCTGGCCGGTCGGCCGACTCCACGGGCCCACTCGTACCACGTCGCGTTCCGAGGCGATCTCATGGCGGGCTTCGTGAAGCGCCCATGGCTTCGGATCGACCGGCCGGGCAGGACCAATCCAGCTCAAACATGGAGACCTTCTGCACCAGTTCAGCGTCGACTCGTTGCGCCCGAGCCGTACGCCGGCGAGGCCATCCCGGGCGGAACGACCACATCAACCACTCGCTGGCGGAACTCTAGGTGGTGGTCACGCAGAACCGGCTCGACAGGGGCGTGGCCAGCACATGAACGGAGTTCTATCCTGCACGACCGAACGACCGGCGAGCCGTACGTCGGAGTCGCCCACGGTGACGTAGGTATCTGGCACCGCCTGTGCCAATGCGCAGGTCACACTAGATTGCAGAGTCCAAGCGGAGAGGCGGATCGGTGCTGACCAGTCTTCAGATCAAGAACTTCAAGGCGTGGCGCGACACGGGACGGGTGGAACTTGCACCTCTCACGCTCCTGTTCGGCACCAACTCCTCGGGGAAGTCGAGCCTGCACCAGTTTCTCCTCATGCTTCGTCAAACAGCCGAGTCTCCGGACCGGCGACGTGTTCTCCACACTGGTGATTCAACAACTCCCGTGGATCTCGGCGGATACTCCGATCTGGTTACGCATCGGGACGTTAAGCGTGGTCTGGAGTTTGCGCTAGAGTGGTCGCGTCCGTCCGCGCTACAAATCCAGGACCTGAAGACCGGTGCGCGCATCCAGGGTACGAGCCTGAGGTTCGACGCCAGGATCGGGGCAGCCGGCAGTTCTCCGCCGAAACCGCAAGTGGAGAGCTACGAGTACCGGCTCACTGGTGCCGACGGCACCCAGCTCCGGCTGGGAAGTCACAGGGACGAAGCTGGAAACTATCAGGTTACCGCCGAAGGAGTAAGCCCAGTCAGGACTCTCGGCCGCAAGTGGCCAATCTCTCCGCCTTCCCACTTCCATGGATTTCCTGACGATCTCCGCACCAGGTTTCAAAACCTCGATTTCGCCGCTGACCTCACGCTAGCCCTTGATGAGCAGTTGAACGCACTAAGCTACCTGGGCCCACTTAGGGAGAAGCCTGGTCGCCTATATCGGTGGTCTGGAGAAGAGCCAGGACACGTCGGCTGGCGCGGCGAACGAACCGTCGAAGCGCTACTCTCAGGAAGCGGACGCAGGTTCAATGCGGCTCCCAAGCGCAAATTGAGACCGCTCGAGGAGGTTGTTGCGGCCTGGTTGAAGCAGCTCGGGCTCATAGACTCGTTCTCAGTCAACGCTATCGGCGCCGGGCGTGATGAATATGAGGTGCGAGTTAGAGCGCTTGGGGGGATCCAAAGAGTTTTGCTCCCGGATGTTGGTTTCGGCGTTTCACAGGTACTTCCGGTCATCGTGGAATGCTTCTATTCGCAACCAAACTCGACCGTCATCATGGAGCAACCAGAAATTCACCTTCACCCAGCGGCCCAAGCGAACCTTGCCGACTTGTTCATCGAGGCAATCTCTATGCGCGAGAACGGCTATCCCCGGAAGGTTCAGTTGATTGTTGAGTCACATTCTGAACATCTTCTTCGACGCCTGCTCCGCCGGGTAGCTGAAGGGACGCTGGACCCAGAACTCGTTCGCTGCTACGTCGTCTCGTCCCCTCGGATGGGCTCGAGGATCGAGCCGCTTGAGGTCGATGGTCTCGGAAACGTGCACAACTGGCCCGCGGACTTCTTTGGTGATCCGACGGCCGATATTGTGGCCCAGTCGCGAAGCGCTCGGGAGCGTCGCAGGGCGGCTGCCGAATGACTTGTGTAGTTGACACCAACGTTCCGCTTGTCGCAAAGCATGCCGACGAACACCCAACGGATCTCGCGGACGCTTGTGCGCAACTATTGGAGGAAATCCTGGATGGGGCACTCCCGGTCGCGACCGACTTTGCGGGGGAGATCGTCCTTGAGTACTTCCATCAGCTCAACCGCAGCGGCATGCCGACGGTCGGAGACGTTTTCGCCAAGTACGTCCACGACATGCGCTTCACTTGGGATGACTCGTTCCTCCCTGACATCCGTCCCCGGGGCGAGAACGATTACGAGGTCTTGGCCGGCGACGACGCGGACATTGATCCGTCTGATCGAAAGTTCGTCGCCGTTGCCAAAGTCGCTGCAGTGCCGGTCGTCCAGGCCACAGACACGAAGTGGCTCGACTGGGGTGACGTTCTGGCTCGACATGGAGTAGAGGTTCATTACGCGCATGAGCCGTCAATCCGGGCCGCCTATCGCGAAAAGTTCGGTCGCGAGGCCCCGTGATCGGCTTCGTTAAATTCCCCTCTACTCCCTACCTGCTTCCGCCGTCGGGGGTGAGTATCCGTGACGACAAGGTGTTTTCCGATCAGGAGCGCGAGACGTTCCTTTCGCGAGTGCTTAGAATCGAGGAGAAAGTCGACGGAGAAAACTTAGGGATATCGGCGCCGAGTGAAAGCCTCCGGTTCCAGGCTCGGGGTAGTTATGTAGAGCTGGGCGGCAGACATTTTCGGGGGTTGGAGACATGGGTGGCTCCGCGCTCGCGACGACTTGCACGCGGAATTGGTGAAGATCTAGTCCTATTCGGTGAGTGGTGTGCCGATGTCCACAGCGTCGCCTATGACCGCTTACCCGACTGGTTCCTGCTCTTCGACGTATACGAGCGCTCAAGCTCGACGTTCTGGTCGTCGACGCTCCGGGACGCGTTTGCTGCCGATCTGGGACTCTCAGTGACTCCGTGCCTCGGGACCGGCCGCTTCAGCGAGTCCGATCTCATGCCAATGCTGGGTCCTAGCCGTTTGGGATCGCAGCCAATGGAGGGTCTGGTGGCCCGATCCGAGGATGCGAACACCGTTCATGCCCGCGCCAAGGTTGTCCGTCCAGGCTTCGTACAATCGATCGAAGAGCACTGGACTACGAGGTCGCGTGAGATGAACCGGCTCGCCACTCCGGGCTGAGTTGATTCAGCGTGCTTCCTGACGGCTCGCGACGATGGAGCGACGACTCATGTGCCGGTGCCAGCGCATCTCACATGCCTGACCGAGGGCAGCGCTTTTGAGATTGAGCCAAGACCTTCGTCGCGATGCACTGTCACCCTGTACTCGTCACTTTGTGCTGTTCGGAGGTTCCACCGGCACCTGAGTCGGACTGTTGTTCAACGCGCACGGCTCTCGTCATTCAGTTCCGTCCGCCTCAACGATCGCGTCGTCCGGCCGGTCCTTGCGGCGAACAGTGAAGGCGATACGGCCGGCAGGCGCGGACGCCAGAGGTAGCGCGTAAGAGAACAACGTCGCGATGTTCTTCGGGTCGGTCGGATCGGGGAGCTTCTTCGCGTCGGTCACACCGCTCGCGTCGTGGTATCGCGCCGACGTACTGTCTGCGGCGAACGTCAGTAGGAACGCACCGCGCGTCGCGACCTTCAGTTCCTTCACGTGCTGATACTCGGGCAGCTCGAGAGCAGACGCGATTGTGCCGTAGACGTCAACGGTCTCGGCGTCGATCCCGCTGGAGATCGCCAGGAGTGCGTCGCGCTGGCGTGTCGACGAACCTGAGAACTGCCATGGCCGGTCGGTTCGGCGGAAGCGGCGCATGATCCTGACGGCCTTGCCGCCGACTGTCTTGTTCGGGAGTGAATCGAGCTCAGGCACGATGATCGCCCAGTCCCTGAGGGTTCCCTCGGCGATCGCCTTGCGCATGAAGGCGACGTAGGGATCGAACTTGAAGTTCCTCGCCCATCTGAACTTGCTGATGGTCTCGATGAGAGCTTCAGCGTCGACGATGCCGTAGCGGGCGTTCCAGGGCCGTGGCAGACCGGCTTCGTTGATGTAGAAGAACTGGCCCTCGGTGTCGGCGGCATCAAGCAACGGCTGCACGGCCTGGAAGTGATTCGAGTTCACCTCGTCGTCGTGCTCGCCCTGTTGGTTGAAGTCGACGACCTTGCCGCCCTCGCCCTGTTCGGTGAGTTCGGCGTTGTACATCTTGTTGCTACTCGTCGGCTTGAGGTACGGCAAGCTCTGGTAGACCAGCGGAGGTACGTCCATCGGGCGTACGAGGGGCCTGCCATCGTCATCGAAGCCCTGGAACCGGCGGAGCTCCTCACGGAAATCCTCCTCGTCGCGGACGATCGCTTCGAACGACTTGTACAAGTCGATGACGGTCTGTCTCGGGCCAGGCACGTTCCGACCGATGTAGAGCCGTACCAGGTCGCGGTAGTGGGGTCGGTACCCGAACCATCGGCCCATCTGCATGAGAGTGTCAGCGGCGACCGTGCGTCGGGTGTAGTAGGAAATCGTGAGGCCCTCGACGGTGAACCCGCGCGAGAGCTTGGTGCCACCGACGAGGATCTTCCAGACGTCGCCGGTCTGGAAGTTGATATCGGCCTGGAGGTAGTCCTTCTCCGCGACGCCATTGACGATGACGACGGGGTTCACGCCCTCCTGGATCTTGTCGACAGCATGGCCGATGTGAGGAATCAGCTCGTTGAACGTGGCGACGACGGGCTCGCCGGGCGCACGGGCCTCCGTCACCGGTTGAAAGTCGGTGTTCCACAGATCTTGGAGCCGCTTGAGCCCCATGGGGAGGTCGTAGCCCGCTGACGCCCAAACTCGACGAATGTCGTCGGAGAGCTCGGCGTGTTCGGCGGTCTTGACCGATTCATGGACCAGCATCGTGTGGTGCGGGAAGAGCTTCGGCTTGTCGAGACCGGCGGCGCGGTGCAGTTTGATCGCGCCAGACAGCACGTAGGCGTCCAGAGCCGCGAGCAATTCGGCGTTGCGTGCCCCGGATTCGTCCGGTCCCGCGAGCAGGGAACGCACAAACGCCTTCTCGTTCGAGTTCGAGACGCTCCTCTTCTCTGCCTCCTCCTCGTCAGTTCCCCACGCGTCCCTTTCGAGGTCATGGAAGTCCGCGCCGCCCATGTACCCGGGGGGCGGCTGGAGGCTGACGATGAAGTCTTTGGGGAAGATGTCCTCGGAGTCCTCGGGGTCGACGAACACGTTCGCGAATGGCGTCGCGGTGTAGCCCACATACTGGGCACGTCCGAGCTCGCTGAGAAGCTGGGCGATCAGGCGGTTGATCGCGGTGCGTTCCTTCTCCTCCGCAGAGTCCTTCTTCGGCCGTGTCGTGTTGATCGAGGCCTGGTCGGCCTCGTCGTCGATGATGAGGGCGGGGATCTCGCCGAGGTCGGTCTTGACCGACTGGAGGTCGTGGACCAGCTTCTTCAGCACTGTCGAGTTCTTCTTCACAACTGCGATGCGAATGTCCGGCCGGTAGAGGTTCTGCGGGTCGTACAGTGGCCTAGCCGGGTCGATCAGGTGGTCGGTCTGGCGGAAGTCGAGGTAGCCCAGACCGGCCTTGAGCAGTTTGTAGTCATCCTTTGCCCCAGTGAGCCTGCGGATGCCCGGCATCCCCAGCTCTTTGGGGTCCTTGCCGAAGGTGACGAACTTGCCCTCGGCCCAGTCGACGTCGCCGTCGCCGATGTAGTCGACGGAGGCGGTGAGTTCAGGGTTGTTGCGGTCCACGCCGCCGAGGATGTTCTCCTCACCAACGAGTTCCATGTCGAGCCGACGCTGGGTCTGCCCGCGCAGAAGCTCGATGGTGCCGGTGAGCACAATGATCAGCTTGTACCCGGCGTCGATCGCTTTGGCGATCACACCGGTGAAGTTGGCGGTCTTGCCTGACTGCACGTGACCGACAACGAGACCCTTCGACTGGTAGGGGTCGTCCCGTGTGGGGTCCGCGAGGCGCTTGACGACCTCGTCGGTGGTCCGGCTGAGTTCGCTGATCGCGTCGGCGTCCCAGCCCTTCGCCTCTAGCACGCCCCGGTACCCGTCCCAGTAGAACGTGCGATCCGGCTTGGCCTCGTACCAAGGATCCCAGTCGGCCGGCTTGCCAGAGATGACGACGGCGCCGGAGAGATTCACCTGGAAGGCGTGGTTGATTGTGACCTGCGCCTCGTCGGAGAAGGCGAGGGCGCCGAGGATTGCCTCCCGTCGCTCCTGCGAGTACGCATCAGTGCCGGTCGCCCAGGTCGGGTCACGCACGGCGTCCCACTTGGAGAGCTGGATGTGGAACTCATAGCGCGCTGGGCTGTTGACGTCGGTCGACGTAATCGCTGCGACCAGCTCCTTTTCGGAGTAGTCATCGGAGACACTGGCGTCGTCCAGCTCGAACTGCACACGCTTGAGCATGGGCTTGGGCTCGCTCTTGCTCATTCCGCGAACGACGCCCACGATTGCGTCGGTGTAGGGGTCGGTCACGTCATGCCTCCTGCGCCGGTCCTGCACTGATGAATTCGGTGAGCGGCTCACCCGGATCTCCTGGCGTGCGTGAAGAGACATCGACACGGTATGTGACGGCGCTGACGAGATCGCTGTGAGGGACGACTGCGCGCAGGCGACTCAGTGTGACAGCGGGGAAGTCGTTGTCCACGAGGTACGCCGCAGGCGTGGTGCGAAGGACGTATGCCGTCGGGTACATCGCCGCGTCGTTGTCTTCCCAACCCTCCGACGCCAGGTACGTCACGAACCGGTCCCTTGTTGTGGTGAGCCGCTCGCGAATCTCCTGGATCAGAGTCGGGAGAGCGAGCCCATTTGGATCGCCACCTGCCCGTGTGATCTGGATGGACACAAGCCACAGCGGCCGGCTGGCCCTTGGCTCGAGCTGACCTGCTCCGTGGATTACGTGCGTTCTCGACTCGCCGAGAGTTGTCTTAACCTCAGCGTCTATTGCTGGGAACGCGTAGTCGCGCTCCTCGGCGAGCGGGCCCAACCACCATTCGATGACTGTGTACTCGTCGTAGGCGTCCAAGAGAGCGCGGAAGAGCAGGAGCTCGCCGACCAACCCGACTTGCCTCTCTTCCGAGATCTGCGGCCTGGCCGCGAGGAGCGCCTTCATGTTCGTCATCGCCGCGGACGTCGCCGCAGCGAATGTCGCGCCTCCCTGCATCGCCTGGACGACGGAGAGGATGAGGCCGTACGCCTCGGTGTACATGTTGCGCGCGTCGACCGTTATGCGGGCCCATTCGCGGCCTGCGCGGGTTTCGAGCCCGGTGCTGACACGCTTCAGGGCAGCGGTGTCCTGGACCATGCCGGTGTGCGGAGTCAGCAGTGAGATCTTCTGGCCGGGGCCGTCGATCCTGATGTCGACCTCGGGGAATTCGCTGACGACATGTGTGGTCACTGTCCCGCTGCGGAAGTACCTGTCCAGGGTGTCCGGGTTCAGCTCCGACGACGGCTCGCTCATAGTCGACTCTCACACTCCTCGCGCGGATTGTGCTCGAACAGCGGCGAGGAGGATGGCCTGCCACGCCGCGTCCTCGCGCTTCTTCCTCGCGCCGCTGCCGGTGCCGACGAAGTGGTCCTCCACGAGGAGGAGCAGGAGGCTCTTGAAGAGTGGTGCGTCGTTGATGTCGAGGCTCTTGCGCCCGACGACGGCCGCCCGGTACCTCGCATTGAGGACCAGTCGGTGTTCGTCGATGTCGATGTCGTAGAACCGCTCGGCGGGCAGGAGACTCCACCTGATGTCGATCGGAAACGCGTCGTTGGGTTCGGTGTAAGTTGCAAAGGCGTCCTTCACTGAGTCCGGGAGCCCGTCGCCCGGAAGGGGTGCCTCGATGGGAGAGGCCACCCGCTGCTTTGCGACCTTCGCAGCGTGCTTCGCGTCCTCCCGGAATGACGTGAGCGTCGTGCCGTCGGTTGCCCGTGCGCGAACCAACGCGCCGCGCAGCTCGTCGTCGAACGTCGTTCCGACCTTCTCAGGATTGATCGTGACGTGGTTCTGCATATCAACCGTCAGGTCGATTGCCACCCGCGCGAAGGCCAGGTCGGTGCGCGGGCTCGCCAGGCCGTTCCATCCGCCTGCCTGGAGGAGCCGATCGTTGCGGTAGATGTAGAGCCCTTGCGACTCGCTCGCGGACC
>Ga0070665_100000809_pt1 | contig 40917 bp, 29 predicted proteins | sample KBSS13metaG_FD_65862 | JGI IMG/M metagenome (GOLD analysis project Ga0070665, IMG submission 65862) | Switchgrass rhizosphere microbial communities from Kellogg Biological Station, Michigan, USA - KBS S1-3 metaG | ecosystem: Host-associated > Plants > Roots > Rhizosphere > Soil ...
AGTAGCCTGGCGCCAGCGACGGCTGGTGTTTGATCGCACACCCCTCGAGGAGATCGTCCCGGAATTCAACCGCTACAGCCGAAATCTGCGCCTGCGGTTGGTCGATGTGCCGGCCGGCGCGTATCACTACACCGGAAACTTCGACGCCGACGATCCGAAATCGTGGGCGCTGCTGCTCTCCGAAGAGCGCGGGCTCGAGGTCGAGGAGCGCGAGGGAGAGATCTTGATTCACGGCCGCACACCCAGTCAGTAGAGATTCGCCGCCGGTGCACTGCTGCGCGCAGGATCGCTCATCTCGCTCGAGAAGCCGCTCACATTCTGGGCAGCGCCAGCCCACGGATCGTACGAAAGCACTATCGACGGAAGACTGACGTCATTCGCTAAAGTGCATTTGAATGGCGCAACATCGATTCTATGGCGCAACACCTGTTAGATCACTCATTTCGAGGATCAGCAAGTGCTTGAATCGACTTGGAAATTTGGCGGAGCGGACGGAACTTGAACCCGCGACCCCGGCGTGACAGGCCGTCCTTCCAATTTCCGCTTTCACCAATTAGATCAAGTACTTACTCAGCGCAAACATCGCCCGCCACGCTCCACCGTCGAGCCGCTCCCGATCTGCCGCCTTCAGGAGTCCCGACACGTCCCTCCCGTCGATGGGATAACGGCCAATTCCCGGCGAACATGACGCAGCAACAAGGCATCCGTTCAGACACCGGGCTGTCCCCCGCGCTACGCGCTGACTGTTGTGAGTCCGGCGACGTTGATTCGCTGGCACCGGCCTACCCTCGAACACGTCGCCACTGCGGCCAGAACGTTTCTTAATCCAGTCCTCTCGGTAGTAAAGGGGTTTGGCTTCCTGACGCGTGGGCTTGGCAAACCGGCTAGCATGAGCAACGCCGCAGTAGTGGCGGTGCGCTTCAGAGTGGTAGTTGGCCCGCGAAACAAACGCGCTAACGAGGCTCAACGTCTTGAAACCGTTTATCCATGTCAAGGATCATCAAGTCAGATCCTTTCAGCGATTCAAACCCCTCGCGCGCGTAATATTTCTTCAGCTTTGAGGTCGCCGCACGGAACTCATCGATGTTTGATTCTGTTACCTTACTCTCAAACTGTAATGGAAATGGCTTCATAACTGCGATGCGGCAACCAATACCGAATCGAGTAACGACGGCACGCAGGTATTAAGCGCACGGCATTCAACAACCATCAGAGCCCCTAACCGCGCAGACAACGGTGGTACCGCCCTCGTGACTCAACGAGTTGACGACACCCGCGGCAATCATGACCGTCGGCTGCCTGACAGCGCGCAGCATTCCACGCACACTAGGCCGCATGAACGCAGAGGATGTCAAAGAGCAGCCGGCAGCTTCCGTCGGCGTCGATCCGCGCGCCCTTCTTTCCACACGACTTCGTTGACCTGTCCGCCGAATTGGAACGACGAGTGCTCCCACGACGGACTAACCGGCTGGATCGAGGCACGCGGCTGGCTTGATCCAGTTGCCGGCCATCAGCACCGTGCACGCCGTGCTGGACCGGCACGGCCTGGTCAATCACGCAGCTGTCGTTTAATCCCGTAGCCTTTGCCATCTACAATCCCCATCAGAACTTACGCGCCAGCTTGCTGGAGCCCTTGATCTTATTTTCGGCCAGCAGTCCCTCAGGGGGAGCCGCTGAACCCGCGGCGTAGGTGCTCTTCGAACCACGCAACAACTCTTGCCGCAAAATCACACGTCGCCGGCCATTTTCGTACACCGTGTCCCTCGTGCGGATATGTGACCAGAATAGATTCGACACCGTTCTCGCGCAGCGCACTGTGGAACTGAACAGCTTCTATCGCCGGCGTGCAACGATCCAGCGCCCCGCAAACCTGTAGCGTGGGCGTATTTACCCGATGAGAGAACATAAGAGGGCTACGCTGAAAATACTTCCCACCCGGATCGTCAAAGCGACCCCCGAGAAACAGGGAGACAAAATGGGGAATGTTTGACACCAGGTGTTCCGTCACCTGGTGGGTGATGGGCGCGATGGGGATGGCGGCAGAAAAACGCGCATCCTGGCTGATGAGCCACGCTGTCATAAAGCCGCCATAGCTGATTCCCATCACACCCAAGCGATTCGGATCTGCAATGTCTCGACTCACCAGATAATCGAGTCCCGAGAGCAGGTCCGCCGCGTCCGCTCCTCCCAGATCACCGATCACCCGGCGAGCGAATTCTGGACCTCGCCCCGAGCTCCCGCGCGGATTTGGCAAAAAGACCGCAAAGCCCCGCTTCACGAGCATCAACATCCACGGCGCCCCGCGCCCCAGCCAAAGCGGATGCCAGTGCCACACCGGGCCGCCGTGCACACTCATGATCAACGGGTAAGGGCCAGGGCCCCTATTTCCGGGCATCAATAGCCACCCCTGCATTTTCAGTCCATCCGGGGCCGCCCACTCCACGCGTTGGACGCCGCCGATTGATTTGACGTGATCCGATTGCTCGTAACCGACGTCAAACGATTTCACGGGAGCGAAGCAGCCCTGCCGAATGGCCGCGATACAAGGAGCCCGCAAAAAGCCTTCCGTGATCAGTACACAGTCGCCGTGTTCGTTCATTCCCGACACGGATGCAAAGAATCCGGAGGTGGAGAGCTCTTCGCTTCTCCAAGTCTCCTGGAATTCTGCGCACGCCGTTCGATAGGTTGCGACAACCGTGGCGAACTCCGAATGTCCTGCCAGCAACAGACACTCATCTGAGCGCCATTCCGCGAAGGTCACATCGACACCCGCTGTCTTCACCTCCGAAATCTTGCCGGAACGCGTCTCAAGTAATTTTAGACTTCCTGCGATGATGCCTCGGTCGCTGCAGACTCCTTCCACGAAGGCAACATGCTGCCCGGATGGCGAGGCCGCTGGCCACCCGATCTGGTCCCGCGGGCGGTAGACTTCATGACTGATGCTGGTATCTACGTCGATGATGTGAAGGTGGGCGCTGTACCAGAGACCCTCTCCTGGCCCTGGCGATGCCACCGCCGCAATCCTCTTATTTCCGCACCACGTCGCCTCCCAGATATTGAGATCGCAGCTGCCCACCTCTTGCAGTGAGTCTGCGGCGAGGTCATACACCCAGATCCGCCGCCATTGACAAGCCTCATTTCCAGAGTCGAGCTGCGGCATCCATTCTGGAAGGTCATTGGCCACTCGCTTCGTGCTGGTGGCGCCCTGTCCCCCGGCAACATCCGATCCGTGGCCGGCCACGCCGAGCAAGATCCGGTTTCCGTCCGGGGACCAATGTAGATATTCCACCCACCCGTCCACACGTCGAGCAGGCCGCACGCCTCCGGTATCCGGATTCATCAGATATAGCTGAAAATCAGCGGATTGATGCCGGTCTGAAAGGAAGGCGATGCAATGCCCAGCGGGCGAAAACCGGGGCGCACGGTCGGTATGAGGCCCGAATGTCAGTACGCGCGTGTCGCCGGTCGCGAGCTTCGTCAGACAAACACGCGTCGCGGGAATACCTTCCAATGCATCCACGATTGCACCCGCAAAGGTCACCTCTCGGCCGTTTGTGGAGAGTTCTTTGGCATCGGAAATCAGTCCACTGCCAGGCTGACGTGCGGACCGGTAAATCGACTCGGCTTCCAGATACAGTGGACTTTGACGAAGGTCCTTGAGCACAGCCACCTCACCCAGTGCCAACCGGCGAGCCCCAGATAGCTTCCGAACACCTGAGGAATCCGCCGGAATATTGTGCTGCGATCGGTCTATCCGTCTTCAAGAAAAGCGGCCCATCGAGGTCAACCACCTGACAGAGTTGGCCCACGAGGATTGCCGGGGCCATCGCTAGCGACGTTCCGATCATGTTGCCGACCATGCTCTTCATCTCAAGCTCATGGGCTCTACGCGCCATTGCCAGGCCGTGCGTCAGACCCCCGCATTTGTCGAGTTTGATATTGACGACATCGAAGCGACCCACCAACTGAGGTAGGTCCTGCAGCGTCTGTGCGCTCTCATCGGCGGCAACGGGAATGGGCGAGCGCAAACCTTCGAGTCGCTTGTTCTGACTTACAGGAAAGGGTTGCTCGATGAGCGCGACGCGCTCATCGACGAGAACCGGCATCAACCGATCGAGAAAATCAGGGGTAAACCCTTGATTCGCGTCCACTCCGAGCCAGACGTCCGGAAGCGCGCTGCGGACGGCTTTGACACGTTCCGCATCGACAGACTCGCCCGTCAGCTTCAGCTTGATTGCGCGCGCTCCTGGATAGCGACACGCCGCAGCCGCCATGTTTTCAGGCGTATCCGCCCCGCACCCGAACGTCGTGAGGAGCGGTCCAGGCGCGTTCAGTCCGGCCAGTTGCCAGACGGATTGTTGCTGCAACTTAGCCTCGAGATCCCAGAATGCACAATCGAGTGCATTGCGTGCGCCACCGGCGGGAAGTAAGCGCTGGAGCGTATCCCGATCGATACCCGCTTCAACGGTTGACCTGACCGCCTCGAGTTGCGCCACCATGGTTGTGACGAGATCGTTCAGGTAGTAAACGCCCGCGGCTTCGCCCTGACCGACCACGCCGCGGCAATCCAAACTGACCTTGACTACCTCAAGCGCCTCAAAAGTGTGACCCGTGATATGAAACGGGGTCGTGAGCGGCCAGGTCTCCCGATCGACCCGTAACAATAAAGGGTGAATCACGTGGGAACTCACGAAAGGCCTCCGCTTGGGTATCGCGTTCTATCGTCAAAGCGATGCACCGGGTTCGGATCGCTTCGATACGCAACAGCGGCCAAGTCGCCTTGGACTGTCGATCCGACGCGCCAGAAGTGATACGCAGCCCATACAGCGACGAGGGATATGACCAGCATGGCGTAGCGCAGTGAATCGGTGCCGAAGAGCGGGATGAGTGAATCGCTTAGAATCCCGACTATCTGAGGCCCAATGCCCATCCCGATGAGGTTGCTCAGCAGCATTACGATGGCCAATGTGGTCGCCCGTACATTGTCCGCAACCAGACGCTGCAGCAACGCAAAGGCGGGGCCAAAGAAAAAATTGAAGGCTATCTGCAGCGGGGCCAAGGCAAGCAGCGCGCCGACCTTGTGCGGCACCAGCAGGAACGCCGCGAAGCAGGGAATCAATGTCGCGAGAACCCCAGCGACCAGGCGCATTTGGCCTCGCTCGTCACCGGAAAACCAACGCGCGGTGACATAGCCGCCGAGCAGGATGCCCGTGATTCCTCCGATACCGCAGATCAGACCCAACCACAAACCCACTTCAGCCGTGCCCATGCCGTGACTTCGCATCAAAAATGCCGCATACCACGGTGCTAACCCCAGTGCGAGCGTAAACAGCAGCGTGAGCCCGATTGTCAGGTGCCGGAGTGAGGACTGATGCCACAGGTTTGCCAAGACTTCGCTCGCGCGCGTCGGATTCGGGTTCTCGGACCGCGCCCAGCGGGCACCGATCCGCGGCTCTCGGAGGGTCAATTTGACCAGCACCGCGACCAGCAATCCCGGCATCGCCATCAAAAAGAACGTCATGCGCCATCCGTAGTGCTCGTTCAGCCAACCGCCCCCGATGAAACTGACCATCGCGGCCAAGGGGCTGCCGAGCCAGTAAACGGCCATCGATCGAGTTCGCTCCGCAGGGGCCGGGAAAAAGTCGCCCAAGAGCGAGTAGGTGGGCGGCATGCAGCCCGATTCACCGACGGCCGCGCCGATGCGCGCGAGAACCAGTTGAGCGAGATTCCCGACCCAAAGGCAAGACATCACCACGGCACCCCAAAGTGCGATGCAAAGGGCAGTCAGGTTGACTCGATTGCCGTGATCGGCCCAGCGTGCGATGGGAACCCCGAGCGTTGCGTAAAACAGTCCAAACGCAATGCCGGTGAGGAAGCCCAACTGCGTGTCAGACAGCTTCAGGTCTTCCTTGATCGGTTGGAGCAGCAGAATGATCAGCCCACGGTCGATGTAGTTCAGCATGAAAACCGCGGTGAGCACCCCCAGCACATAGTTTTTTCGAGCATCGCTGAACATGCGGAGCGAGGTCATTCTCAGCTCGACGACTTCAGCTGACCCGCTCGAACGGGAGCAGACGATTGGTATATCCCGAGAAGCGAAAACCACCCGTCGGTGAATCGAACGTCAGGATTCCGCCCCACAGCATCGCGCTGCGCTGCCGCGCGCGCCACACGCATGGGGCAAGCGATTCAAGATGGTAGGTTGCGCACCCAAACCGCCCCGCGGTTTGTAGCTGCAGGGAACCACCGATCTCCACAATCCTTGCCTGTGTCCCGAGACTCTCCGAACGATACTCCCCGATACGCCTCATCCCCTCCTCGGGCTCGGACTCGCCGAGCCGCTCAAGTGCATCGTTGTTACCGAACTCACGCAGCTCAATCCTCTGTGGCCGGTCGCGATCGCCGAAGCGCTTCAGACACGTCACACGGTTGGTGTATCCAAACCACCGGCCCTCCACCCAAAGAACGCCGTCACGATCTTCCCGAGCAGGCATTTCGACGCTGTCGATGGCAACGATCTGTTCATCGCCTTGGGCACTGAGCTGCACGACGCGGCCGGAGCGCGATGAGCGATATAGCCCGGTAGATTTGATCGCCGGCGGTTGCATCCTGGGCTTAAGCCCTTTCACGCAGCGATCGAGAATGCGATCCGCGAGATGAACGGCAAATACATCACTCCGATTGGTTAACACAACAACATCCAAGTCAAGCTTCGGGACCTTGAGAATGTGCGCGCTCCCACCCAGGACGCCACCGGGATGCTGAAGGGTCTCAAGACCTCGGTAGCAGTCGTGGATCAGTCCGCACGCGTAGTGCGTGCAGGTGCCGTTGGCCAGTATCATGGGTCTCTTGAGGTACTCCCACGTGCTGGGCTTGCCAATGACCGGCGTGTCCAGGTGCTTCATCCACCGCAACATATCATCGAGGGTCGAGACAAGCCCTCCTTCGCCTGCGAGCGCGGTACCCAGATTCAGCTTCTGGAAGCCACCCTCGGGCCTCGCTGTATGAAGAGTGGCACTGCGAGGAACAAAGTCGCAGTCGTAGCGGCGCAGAAGCGTATCGTAGAGTCCCGCAGGCTCCAGTATCTGCCTGGCAAGGATCTCTTCAAGCGGGCCACCGCAGAGCCGCTCAACAATGGCTGTCAGCAAGAGCCAATTACCATTGTTATAGGCCCAGTTGGTACCCGGAGCGAAGGCGAGATCCTCAATCTCGCGATACTGCGCCAGAATCTCGTCACTCGTGACCGCCCGCTCAATCCCACTGAACTGCCAGCGAATGTCATGGGCATCGCGCAGACCACTGATGTTACCCATGAGCTGCCAGATCTGAGCGGCGCGCACTGCGGGGGAGAGCTCCGGGAGGTACGTACCGACCGTGTCATCCACTGAGCAGCGCCCCGACTCACACTGAAGCAGATATGCCAGCGCCGTGAAGTGCTTGGTGATCGACCCGATGCGCAGCCGCGTGGACGGGGTCAAGAGGAGCGGTAGCTCCATGTTCGCCAAGCCAAATCCGCGGCGATAGATGGGTACCCCGCGCACGGCGATGCCCACCACCGCACCGGGCAGTTGCCCCTGATCGAGATCTTCAAACAGTCTGTCGAGCTTCTCGTCGAACAGCTCGAGCTGCATCTCCTGGCTTGACATGGCAAAACGCGTCGCTAGAACTGCGCTGACAGTTCAACGCCGATGGTACGGGGTTGAAGTACCGCCACGCGCGCGGTCTGAAATTGGGTAAAGAGAGCCGAAATCTGCCCATCATGATTGAAGAGATTGCGGACATACATTTGCGTCGTCAGCGGGCCCCATTGAGCGCCAGCCCGTAGATCGATCGCGCTATATGCCGGGAGGTAGTACTGCGGCCGACCGGTGCTCTCCCTAAAGGCCGCATCACGGTTCGACACATACCGGGCCGTGGCGCCAATGGAGGGTGTATAGCGAGGCGCGCCCCACACATAGTCCACACTTCCCGAGGCGGTCACCTGGGGCACGGTTGGAAGGCGCTCTCCGTTGGTAGCTCCCAAGTCGGCGTCATCTTCAGAGATCCGAGCATTCTGGTACGCCGCGGCGGCTGATAGAGCCAGACCGCCCACGGGCCGGGCCGTCAAAAGCATTTCTGCGCCCTTGATCTTGGCACCGCCGGGTATGTTGGTGAGCACGGCAAAGGCGCCGCGTGTGGCGGTCACTTGAATATTGGTCCAGTCGATGTAATAACCGGCAAGTTCCGCGCTGTAGCGGCTGTCCGCGGTCTGGACTTTGATACCGCCCTCGTAGCTCTTCAAATGATCAGAACCGAAGGTGGCGGATGCGATAGAACGACCCGTGCTCGGATCATTGGCGAGAAAGTTGGGGCCGCCGGGGCGATAGCCGGTGGCAAAGCGGACATACCCCATCGTGTGTTCGTTGAAGTGATAGCGCGCGTTGGCCAGCCATGTCGTTACAGACTCGCTCGAATGGTTCAGGGGACTACTGGAGCCAAACAAACCTCCGCCGGTTTGCTCGAAGCTCTGATGGTCGTGTGCAATTCGGACGCCGCCGGTCACATCAAATTGTGGTGTCAGGTGGTAAGTCAAGTCCCCAAAGATCGCTCCTTCTTCGTAGCTCGAGGGGCCTAAGTAGGTAAAGAGGTTGTTGGGCGCTAGGGCGCCAGAAGGCTTCAAAAGATCCAGTGACTGCACGTTGGATGTATGCTCGTGGGTAAAGAAGCCGCCAATCAGCCACTCGATCGCATGATTCGACGGTCCCGCAAGTCGCAGTTCTTGAGTGAACTTGTGAAGCGCAATGTCAACCGGGTTTCCAACGCCGATATAGGGAGGATCGCTCCCCAGCAGGTTTGCAAAGAAGAGAAATGCCGGCGTCTCGTCATAGAAAATGTGCGTCTGCGCATTTTGGTAGCTGGAGATCGAGGTGAGTATTGCAGGCCCCATGTCGTAGGTCACCGTTGCACTCACCAACCGAAACTGCTGGCGGAACGGTTCTGCAAACGGACGGGCTTGATCCAGTCGACCGAGTAGAGGCGCTCCATTGAAAGCATAATCGGCGGTGGCTTCGCCATCGCGATTGATGTTTTGAAGAAAGCCAGTCAACCTGAACGATAGCTTGTCAGTGGGAGTCAGGAGAGCGTCCAGGCGACCGCCGTAAATGTTAGAGCGATTCACATCCTTCGCGTCGCGAGTCACGTTGTCGATATAGCCACCATCGTGTGACTCGTACGCGCTCGCACGTACGGCCAGCGTGTCCGTCAGTACCGGAAGGTTCACGGCGCCCGCGAAGTTGTAATTCACTCCGCCATCACGGGTACCCGATAGGCCCGATTGGGCCTCGCCACTAAGCGTGGAAGCATTCGGGCGCTTGGTCACGTACTTGAGAAGACCTCCCATCGAACTTGCGCCATAGAGGGTGCCCTGGGGGCCGCGCAATACTTCTATCCGGTCAAGGTCAAACAGCCCCACGTCGAGCGCAGTTTGGCCAGCTTGCGCGTACGCAGTACTCGAACCATACGGGACTTCATCGACATAGATTGCGACAGCCTGACCGACGTCGGATCCCGTGGTGACACCACGCAGCGTCACTTGCGTGAATCCGGCCCCAAAGGTCTGGAAACTCAAGCCGGGCACGGTGTCGGCGAAATCACGAAACTGCGTCGCGCCTAGTTTTGTAAGCTCTGCTGAGGAGAGCGCGGTCACGGATTGGGGGACGTCGATCAGGCGCTCATTTCGCTTCTGTGCGGTGACGACGACTTCTTCGAGCACTTCGGTCCTCGAGTTCCTCCGTGTCCCTAATTCAGACCCAGCAGGTGCCTGATCCACTTGAGCCAGGCGAAACGTCCGGGAAGCTGACTTCCCGGCCTCCTTGGATGTGCCCTGGGATGTCTCTTGGGATGTGTCCTGAGAGCTGTCCGGGGAACTCGCGTGCGCCTGGGCTCCGGAGGACCGCTCGGTAGCTGCCAAAGCGCTGCCGCCAAGGGGCGAGCCGATAAGATAGGTGCCGGCTGCGGTTGTAGAGAATGGCAGGCCGCTGTCTCTGAGCAGAAGTTGGAGGGCGGCGGTGGCTTCCATAGTCCCATGGACGCCGCCCGAATGTTTGGCGGCGACGATCTCGGGTGCGAAGAGAAGTTGCTCGTGACTCTGGCGGGCGAACTCGTTGAGGGCGGTGGCGAGACTTTGCGGGCCGATGTCGAACGGTTGAGGTGCAGCCTCTACCGAGCGGGCCCAGGCGCTGCTCAGAAGCAGGAGCGTGCCGAGCGCGGTGCCGATGGTGCCCATGGCGATCCAAACGATCCGACGTTGCATCTTGTGTATCCCCCGAGGATGTTATCGGTGGGGTTGTGGCCCCACCCTCGAGAGCTAAGACGCAAAGCTAAAGAAAAGCCGAACTTGCGAGTCAGTGGATTGGAGTCCAGCGCGAGATGCACAAGGCGAAATCAGGGCCGGCGACCAAGCACGACGGTGTGCTCGTTCGAGGCCGTGACCTGGATGGGGAAATAGCTGGTGAGGGCTTCGACGAAGGCTTCGGGATGGCCGGTCTCGAAGGCGCCGGACATGTGGAGGTCGCGCAGTGTCGGGTCGGAGAGGTTGATGGTGCGATCGGAGTAGCGATTGAGCTCAGCCACTGCTTCTTCGAGGCGGATGTTGTCGAAGATGACTTGGCCACGACGCCAGCTAGTGGCTCGTTCGGGGTCAGCGGGACGTACGCGGTCTTCGGCGATTCCTTGGGCGGAGAGTTGCTCGCCGGCTCCGATGAGGACGCTCCGTTCTACCGGCCACTGCTGTGCCGAGCCTGAAGCTCGTGTTGCCGCGTTCTTAGATCCTCCACGGTCAGCGGAGCCGGACGGCGAAGACACACGTGAGCCGGTCGATGTGCTCAGGGCGGGTGAAGTCTCCTCCATTTCAGCGGAATTGGACTGCCCGCGCCGGTGGGGGCGTTCGACTCGTACAGTACCCTCGACCATCGTGACCTGTAAGCGATCGGCATCCAATCGGACATCGAAGGCGGTGCCCATCGCGATGAGGCGTCGGCCACCGGCCTCGACGACGAAGGGGTGGGTTTTGTCTTTCGCGACTTCGAAGAAGACCTGGCCGTGCTTGAGTCGCACAAGGCGCTCGGTGGGACTGAAGGCGATTTCGAGCTCGGACTGGGTGTCGAGGGTGACCTGGGAGCCGTCGCGCAAGGTGGCGGCGAGGCGCTCGCCACGCGCTGTTTCGTAGTGGTGGGTGGCGGGCAGGATGTCGCGCACCCAAGCGACAAGGCTGTTGTGTCCGGAGTGCGAGTAATCAAAAGCGACCGCTCCGGCAACAACGACTAAGGCAGCGACAGAGGCCGCGAGCGCCCGCAGGGGGCGCACTCCCCTCGCCGTCCGTCGCGTCAGTCGCAGTGCGGCTTCGTGACGTAGCGAGAGGATTTCAGGCGTGTCAGAGGCCTGCTGCAGAGTCTGCCAAGTTTTTTCGATGGCCTCGTACGCCGCGCGATTTTCAGGATGAGCCTTGAGCCAGGTGTTGAATTCAGATTGGACCTGTGGGTCTTCGGAGTCTCGACGCAGGTGCTGGTGCCACAGGGCCGCGACTTCCCGGACTTCAACACTCGATGAGGCTTGAGTGGGGGGCCTCATGGCGTACCTCGCTCGAGCGCGCGGCTCAGGTGAGCCAGGGCCTTCGCCATTTGCTTTTCGACCGCGCGAACGGAGACGCCGTACAGATCGGCGATCTCGGCGTGTTTCAGTCCTTCGAAGCAGCGCATAATAAGTATATCGCGGGTGCGTTCCGGCAGCGCGCGCAAGGCCTCAACCACTTGCGTCAGCGATTCTCTGCCTACTAAGACGCGCTCGGGCGAAAAATCCGAATCGGACGTCACGCCGAACGCGGCCGGATCCTTCGTAAATCGATCCCGGGGCTGGGTGTACCGGAAGTGATCGTTCAAGGTGTTGGCGGCGGTGCGAAAGATGTAGCTATCGGGGTTATCGACGTGCCCGATGTCGCCGCGTTGTGCGAGGCGCAGGAAGACTTGCTGGACCAAATCCTGCACTTCCGCGGGGTTGCGCGTGCGCTTGCGGAAGAAGGACCTGAGGGGCGCGTAGTAGCGGCGGGCCAGCGCTTCCAGGGTGCCGGCCTGATTGCCGTCCGCGCGCAATTGGCCGACCGGATCGTCGGGTGAGCGAAACGAAAGCTGGGTGATGCGGTGATTCGAGGCCACAGAGTTGGGGAGGGTGAGCCCTGTCGAAGCCGTGCGCAAGGCCTGTTTGCATTCGAATGGCGTCCGTGAAAAGACGGTTCGGGTTTTCGAGTGCCAATCGTCTTACCTTGGATAGAAAGTCGCGTACGGCTTCCAGCTCTTACTGCGAAGGGATTCGATCCATGCCGGGGGTTCCGTGATGGCCAGCGGCGCTTCCTCGCAGCTCACATGGGCGATAGGTTTTCCGTGGGCCAAGAAGACGGGTTGGGTCCAGGTGACTCGACCGTCCAAGTCTGCGATACGAGCTCGAACGTAAATGCTCATTACCCTTGAAAGAATAACGGGGCAGTCGTTGCCGAATCGCTTCTCCTGAAGCATCAGTTGCTAAGCATGAATCGATCTCGAAAGAAGGCTCCGAGGTTGCGCCATGACCGGATCCTGTTGGGTCTAGGTGCGATACTCGTGTCCCCCCAGCGCATCCTGAAAGTCGCGGTCGCGATTAGGCCTGTGACGCTGTTGCGATTTCACCGAGCACTGACCCGACGAAAATATCAATGGCTGTTCTGTGCGAAAACTGGGAGTCGGCCTGGCCCTAAGGGACCACCAAAGGAGCTGATTGCCGCCGTTCTCGAAATCAAGCGCCGCAATCCGCGCTTTGGCTGCCCTCGCATCGCCCAACAGATCTCGCACGCCTTCGGCCTGGAGCTCGACAAGGACGTGGTGCGCCGGATTCTTGCGAGCCACCCTCTGCCAAAGTCTGGAGGCAAAGGTCCGTCGTGGCTGCTTGGGGAACAAATACCCATCGATCAGAGCGATCATTGCAGCCGCTCGAGCAACTGAGGCACGGACAGGGTCGCGACCCGGGCGTCAGTGTTTGTTGCCACCCCGCCAGCACTGCTTGGCGGAGCGGACGGGACTTGGCGCCATGGATGTGTGAGTGGACCTAATTGGGGGACGATGTCTGCTTTAACTCCGTGATCGCTCTCGCTCCCGCAGAGCCGCCGACGCGGGTGGGATCGAAATCTGCCTCCAGACCCACGAGGGTCGGCATTCCCGTCGCTGAGTTTAGTGCTGTTTGCGCAATATCCCAATTGACTGCCACAATGTTGTTACCCAGGGCGTGATCCAGCTGACGCGAGAGCAACTGCAGGTCCGGTTCCAGGGACTGCCCTTCTGCGTCCACAGGAGGATGGACCTCCACGAACAAGTCGCCATCGACGTACGTGACTTTTACGGGCTCGTTGATCAGCCAGACCTTGGTTCCGACGAGAACGAGTTTGAACAGGGCGGCGACATCCTCCGGGTACATTCGAATGCAGCCGTGCGTTACGGCCATCCCGACCGCCAGGGGATTGTTGGTACCGTGAATCTCGTAGGTGCCGTCGCCGACAGCGAGCCGCATTTTGAAGTCGCCGAGCGGGTTATCAGGCCCGGGCGGTACGATCTTCGGAAGCGGATCGCCGCGCGCCGCGTGCTCCTTCCGGATCGATTCAGGAGGATACCAGCTAGGGTGCGCTTGCTTAGCGACCAGCCAGGTCTGCCCGAGAGGAGAGCGCCAATCCATTCTGCCGATGCTGACGGGATAGGTGAGCACCACCGGCCTGTCACCTCTCTTCGGCCTGGGATAGTAGTAAAGGCGGTGCTCGGGAAGATTGACCACGAGACCCTCGCGTGGCCCGGGTGGCAGGATACGGCGCCCGGGTAACAGAATGTCAGTGCCCTCCCCCGGCAGCCACATATCCACGTGTGGATTGGCGCGGATGATCTCTTCGTATCCGAGGCTATACCGATGCGCTATGTCGAGCAGCGTGTCCTCGCGCCTTGACTTGAGGTGTTCGTCGCTTCCTATGAGCGCCGAGCCGTCGGTAGGAAGCTCGTATGTCGTGGCCCAGGCCGACGACGCCCACACATTGATGCAGCAGATGATCCAGCCACACACCCATCTGGTCATATCGGTTCCCTCTGCGGGGGCACGAGGCCCCAGCAGAGCTTATCCCGACAAGTCGTTCTCGGGAACCGTAGCCGACTAACTAGGCTCCTGCGACAGGCGCGGGCAGCCCGCGCTCGTGCCGAAACCTGCCATCGACCGGTCCGAACTTACGGCGCGAGACCTTCGCCTAGGTGCAGGGTGCTCGCCGCGCGCGCATTCCAGAACGCGAGTCACGTCACTACGCAGTTCAGCGAGGATGTCCGCCGAGGCGAGATCTCCGGGAATCATCAGGCACACCCAACGCGTTCGCATCCCGATCCGGAACAGCGGCATGCCTTCGCTGTCCTTCACGACCTCGTCGCGAGCGACCTGGCTGGCAGCGCGCCTTTGGGTGGCGCTCGCCAGGAGTCGACGATAAATCTCCCTGGCCGGCGGCCTCGATGGCATCGCAGCAATGGCACGTGAGGCTCTGGCAAGTGCATCTCGCCGGTGCAAATCGGCCCACATGTCCGCAAGATCGACACCCCACGCTTCGCAGATGTCGTTAGGAGTGTCAAAGGCACCAACTACAACAGCAGGCAGACCGGCGATCTTCAAATAGCGCGAGACCTGCGCGGGAGAGCGGCGCAGGGTGCGTGCAATCTCCTCCTGCGACGAAAACACCTTCTTCCGCAGCCAGCTCCCATAACACACGCCGAGCTCGTAGGAACTGATCTCGCGTCGCTCATGGTTCTCGATATCAGATACTAACGACCTATCGCACCCGTTCACCAAGGCGGTCGAGTGGGGTTATATCGTTCCGGCACCCAAGCCCTGGTCAGAAGAAGTCGTAGCTCAGTCGCACTCCGAACGTACGCGGTGGCCGAATGTCCGCGCCCGAGAAAGAGCTCGCTCCATATCGACGTGCGTCATTGTAGACGGCGCGGTTCGAAATATTCTTGATCCACGCTGCCGTTGACCAATGCCCCCCTGCACTGTGAAATCCCAAGTCAGCGTTGACGATCGCGAAAGACTTCTGCGTCAGAAAGCCCACAGCAGTCACGTCGAGCTTGTAGGACGAATTGTACTGCGCATCGATGCTCGCAACGATTTTCGCGCCCTGCGGCAGGAAGAAGCTATGCGACCATCCTCCCTGTAGCGCCCATTTCGGTGCTCGCGCCAGCTGCACGCCGGAACAATCGAACTTAAAAAGGGGCGTGCTACCGCCGTTCGGCAGTGCTACCGAGCCGGCGGCGCCTCGCGACGTGCAACTGCGCTGCGGGTCTACAGCAAGCGGCGTCGTATAGGTGAAATCCGTGAACCGTGTGCTCAGATATTCGACGGTTGCGCTGAGCGTATCTGCCCTCGTCGGCGTCAGAATAATATCTGCGTTGGCTCCGTAGAGTCGCGCCTTGCCAGCGTTGGTCGTCAGGAGCGCTTGTGTACCGTTGCTCGCATAGTTGACAAACGTGAACTGATAGTCCCGATACAGCCAATAGAAGGCATCGAGGTTCAGCTGCAGTGTGTTCTCGAGGAACCGGTTGCGAATGCCTGCATCGAAGGATGTCAGGAATTCGGGCTGATATGTGTTTCCCGGTGCGGGCCCCGAGGAGACGCCGCCCGACTTGAAGCCACGGTTAACCGTCAGATACGCCATCGAGTCCTGCGCAACATCGACCTCGAAGCCGCCGCGCCAGGTGACGGCATCATTGCTGATCGAGTTGTCGGGAACGGTGACGAGACAGTATCGGAAGGCGGGGTCCGGCAATGTCGCGCCGGCCGGACAGAGCGGCACTGTAGGGATGGTGGCGAACGTCGTGCTCGTGCCGTAGAGGCCGCGCTTCTCGGTCGTGTAACGAATGCCACCCAGGACACGCAGACGCGACGTCAGTGACACGTTTGCGTCGGTGAAACCGGCGAGCGCCTCGGTGGGCGCGTGATAAGGCGTATAGAGGTTCGCCAGACCCGTGTTGGCCCCGAGGCGCACACCCTGATAGACCTGCTGATTGAAATCAGAGATTTCATGGAAGTAGTACGCTCCTGCGACGAGCCTCAGCGTGTCGGTGTTGCGCGCGAGCCGTGCCTCGAGGCTCTCCTGGTGCACATGATCCTGCTCGCCGAAATTGAGCGTGCCGGCGGGCGAGGTGAGGAACGATGACCGCTGCCAGCGGTAGGACGGAAGCACAGTGAGCTGAGCGAACCCGAAATCTGCATCCAGCTGCGCCGAAGCGCTCGCATACGTGTTGTCGACAAAGCCATTGGCTGGCACCGGCGGCGCATTGGCTGCTATCTGATACGAGCGGACGACCGCTCCGGAAGCGGCCATCCATGGGTCGACCCCGGCCGGAGTTGGATAGACGACCGAGGATTGGCCCATGCCCCCGACGTGCGTGTAATCAACCTTTAAACCGACCTTCAGGTCAGTGGTGGGTTCCCACCCCAGGCGAATGCGGCCCGATTGCTGCTTGTCGTCATCGTAGCCATCCTGCAGGTACCCCTCCCGATCCACGACGTTGAATGCTGCCCGGACCGCGAGGTTCTCCTTCAGAGGGATGTTCAAGGCGCCTTGAACGCGCCGCAGCTCGTAGTTGCCAACGTCGACGGTCAGCTCGCCACCGAGCTCCGGACTCGGCTCTCTGGTGATGATGTTGATGACGCCCGCAGCGGCATTCCTGCCATAGAGCGTTCCCTGGGGTCCTTTGAGTACCTCGATCCGAGCCACGTCATAGAAGTTGCCACCGATCTGGCTCGTACGGGCGACGTTGACTCCGTCGACGTTCATCGCGACCGCGGATTGGCTGGCCGCGTTTGCCGTGTTGTCGCCGATGCCGCGCAAGTAAACGCGCGAGTAGGTGAACTGCCCTACCTGGAGATTCGGCACCAGGCGGCTCAGACCCTCGGGCTGGGACAGATTGGAGCGGGTCATCTGAGCGGGGTCGATGGCAGTGATGGCGAGCGAGGATCGCTGCAGCGATTCGAGTCTGTGTTGGGCCGTCACCACCACCTCCTCGAGGCCCGCGGGCGCCGCGCTCGGGCTCTCTGCCGGGGCAGGTGCTTTGAGCTGCTCCGCAGGGCGCGTTGGTTCGGATTCGACGCTCGCCGCTTCCTGCGCGACGGCGACCGCCTCATGAAAAGATAAATTCACGACCAGGATCCAGACCAGAAACGTCGTCGGCTTCATCTTCCCCCCTTTGCCTGACAATCGTTCACTACAGACATCGTTGCCGCCCGCATGGTGCGGCCGCGAGTTTCTTTTAATTAAAGGTACACTGAAATACTCATGTGTCAAATAAACCCGCTCGAGAGCCTGCGGAGCTCGTGCCCACAAGTGATTCTCTGAAGGATATCCCATGATTTCGCGGCGAACCCGATTTGCGACCGAGGCTTGGTTCCGCCGTTGTGAGAGGCTTGCCAGATTATTTAAATCTATGTATAAAAACTACGCGAATGACGCGGGGACGCCATGAAGATGGCTGTAGGGACCGCGATGCGCAGCGGCGCGCGATATCAAAAATTGCTGGAACGCTCGCCTCCGGCGCCCACGTACGCTCCGGCGATGACGCAAATAACGAGGGGACTGCAGCATGCTCGATTCATCCAAACCGCCGGCAGACGCTGAGCGACCCGTCACCACGAGCCATCTCGGCCGCGAGTATCGGCGCGAGCACGACGGAGCTTATCTGCAGAACTGGAACCCGCTGCTGTTGGCAGCGGAGCTTCGTCCCGGGGTGATCATCGGGCGCGATTTTCTCGGCACGCGGGTAATCGTCTATAGGGGGCCGGAAGGTAAGCCTGTCGTCCAGAGCGCCTACTGTCCGCATGTCGGTGCCGATCTTTCCCAAGGAGTGATCGTCGACGGCCGCGTGCGCTGTGCCTATCATCATTGGCAATTCGCAGCCGACGGGCGCTGCGTTGCCATTCCGAGCACGAATCGTATTCCGCCGGTGGCGAGGCTTTTCAATTACCCCGCGATCGAGCGGTGGGGCCTGATCTGGGCTTTCAATGGCGTGGAGCCCCTGTATGAGCCTCCCGAGATGCCTAACGTCCCGGAACAGGATCTCTACTACAGAGTTTTTCACCACGGTGTACGACCCGTCGAGGGCTGGATTTCAGCTTCGAACCTCGTCGACTTCCAGCACCTGACGACCGTTCATGGCATCCCTGATGCCAATCCAACCTCGGTGGTGTTCGACAAGTATGTCATCAGCGTGCGCCAGGAGTCCGCTGCGCGCATCGCCGACACGCGGTTGTTCGGCGGCACCTGGCTGACCGCTCACACGCAATACAGCGATGGCACCGAGCGCCTGTTCATGGCGGGAAGCTCACAGGTCGGTCCCGGGCTGTCGGACGCTTATTACATCGTCGCACGCCGCAAGACCGAGGTTGAGAAGATCGGGGCCGAAGCGACGGAGGAGCTCATAAGCAGGCAGGTGGCCTACGTCAACAAGCTCTACGCCGAGGATGAGCCGATCCTGTTCTCCCTCCGCTTTCGTGGGCGTGGCAAGAGCGCGCTGCTCGATGTGGACCGCTATTTCGGCCAATATCTCGAATACATCGAGAAATATCCGCGCTCCGTCCCGTTCGACGTGTGACTCCCCATTCACGACAAAATTCGACACCGAGAGCTCGCAATGAGTAACAGACATATTCGCGTTGGCGTCTTTGCTCCACCGCATCACCCGAACGATGAAAATCCCACCCTGGCGATGCAGCGCGACTTCCAGCTCGTGGAGTGGCTCGAGGAGCTGGGGTACTCGGAATTCTGGCTGGGCGAGCATCACTCCGGAGGCATGCAGATCTACGGCTCGCCGGAACTGTTCATCGCGGCTGCCGCGGAGCGGACTACACGAATCAAACTGGGCGCCGCCGTCATTTCGCTTCCATACCATAACCCGCTGATGGTGGCCGATCGGATCGTGCAGCTCGATCACCAGACCCGCGGGCGGGCCATGTTTGGCTTCGGCCCCGGAGCGCTGTCCTCCGATGCACACATGTTGAACATTCCAGTCGCCAGCTCGCGCGATCGCATGATGCAGGCCGTGCACACCATCGTGAGACTGCTCGATGGAGAAATCGTGACTGAGGAGACTGAGTGGTATTCGCTGAAGGATGCCCGTGTTCACCTGGAACCGTACACGCGTCCGCACCCGCATCTTGCAGTCGCGAGCCTCAAGACTCCGGTCGGAGCGCTCACTGCGGGCCGATACAACATGGGTCTACTGTGCGCAATGGCCTCCGGGGTCAGCAGCGCATGGAAAACAGCGACTGAGGCAGCAGCCCAGCACGGCCAGGTCCTTGACCGGGATAACCTGAGAGTCGTAGGCTCGTTTCACCTGGCCGAGACGCGCGAGAAGGCACGCGAGAACGTAAAGTTCGGCTTCGAGCCCTACATGGACTATCTCAACGTGATTCGGCCCCCTACTCCGACGGATCAGCCCTCGACGGGCGATCCGATCGAGAAAGTGCTTGCCGGGCGCGGTGGCGTCGTGGGCACCCCGGACGATGCGATCGAAGCTCTCGAAAAATTGTGGGACCAGACAGGCGGGTTCGGTTGCCTGCTGCTATCCGGCACCAACTGGATGGACTTCGAAGCGACCAAGAAATCGTACGAGCTCTTCATGCGTTACGTGTGGCCGAAGTTCTGTGGCCAGAACCGGCGCCGTGCCGCCTCACTGGACTGGATGAAACAGAACGCGGTGCTCTTCAGCGAGGTGCGCGACAAGGCAGCCGCGGAAGCGATGAAGCCCAGCGTGACGTAGCACATCGCCAGCGCTCGCGAGCGTCATGCTGCCCACCATTGACCGGCCGGCGATTTCAGTCGACGTCGTTCTGAACGCTCCTCGGCTGGGACGATACCGGCGAGTACTGTTCGGCGCTTGCGCGCTCATCATGGCTATCGACGGATACGATGCCTACCTGATCGCGAATCTTGCCCCCTTCATCGCGCGCAACCTGGCGGTGCCGATCGCTGCGATGGGGGCCGTGTTTACCGCACAGGCCGTCGGACTTGCGATCGGTTTCTACACGATATCACTGCTTGCGGACCGTTTCGGCCGGCGCAAAATCATTGTTGCGTGCGCCGCGTTGTTCGGGCTCTTGACTCTTGGCACTGCGCAGGTGATGACGCTCGATGCACTGGTCCTCGTGCGCTTTTTCGCCTTCGTTGCGTTCGGAGGAATGCTTCCCAACGTTGTCGCATTGCTGGCCGAGTTCCTGCCCGATGCCAGACGAAGACAATTGCTCACCTGGGTATTCGTGGCTCATGGGCTGGGAGCCGCGCTGGGCGGCCTGCTCGGCCCGAGTTTCGTTACATACCTCTCCTGGCGCGCGGCATTCTGGACAGGCGGAGTTGTGCTGCTGATCACGACCGTCCTGCTCTATTTTCGTCTGACGGAATCCTGCCGCTACTGGCTCCTGCATGATCCTTCGGACGTCCGTATCGGCCAGATACTGACACGGGTCGATCCGAGATTTCGCGCCCCGCCAGGCAGCCTCTTCACCACGGACGAGCCGGCTGGCCGCGGCTTGCCGTTGGCGCAGCTATTCCGGGACGGCCGAGCGTCGTTGACGTTACTCCTGTGGGTGGCGAGCGGTGCGGCCTTGAGTGTCACGGCAACACTCACTGCCTGGCTGCCCAGTCTGCTGCACACTCTGGGTACGCTCGATCCTGCTACGGCGAGCCGCGCTTCGTCAGTATCCGCTCTGGGCGCTACCATCGCACCTGTGATGGTGACGTTCCTCATGCGTCATATCAGCCAGGCGCGCGCGCTTTCCCTGATGTTCATCGCCGGGGCGTTCGCCATGATGCTGTTTGCTGGTGTCGCGCGGTTCCCCGCGACTGCCTGGGTACTGAGTCTGTGTTTCGGTCTGCTCGTGATCGGCGGCCAGGCAGGTCTGAATTCGCTCATCGGTTCGAGCTACCCGACATCGATGCGGGCTACCGGCATCGGCTGGGCCGGAGGTATCGGCCGGCTCGCTGCTACGATCGGGCCAGGTAGTGCCGCAGCGATGCTAAGCAAACATTGGAGCGCGGGCGCCATATACGCGGCGCTTGCGTCGCCTCTGTTTCTCGCAGCGCTCGTCCTGTACTGGGCCGAGCGGTGCCGAACGGCCCCGATATCGTCGCGCTGAGCTGTCAGCGCATTCGGCTCAGGTGTCTTCAGGAACTATGGTTGGCGCTCCCATTCGCGCATCCGTCGGCCGGGTTCCGAGGCCATTGAACACGAAATCATACAGGAATCCTTTGTAGCGTTTGGCTGCGTCGGCACTCCTGGCGGACGGGGCAACTGCGGTGTTCTCGGCAGTGCGGTCGGGAAAGAGACGGAGGCTGTAGTGAAACTGCTCGCACAGCCCCATGATCGCCAGGTACGTGAGCGACACATCGAGCGCCCGCAGCGAGCCTTGTTCAACGCCGTCAGCCATGATGCCGCGATAGATTGCGAGCGTGTTTGACATCCAGGCGTTGATGAGATCGGCGGCCAGGGGATCCTCCGTTTCAGCCATGATCTCCACCATGAGGCGGTGATAGAACGGATGCTCGAAGTAGAAGTCAACCATGGCGTCGATGCGGATCCGTAGCCGCTCTGGCGGTGGAGGTCGGTCATCCTCCGCAGCCGCCACCTTTTGTCCGAGCTTCAGCGTAAGGTGTCGCGCTACATCCGTCAGCAGGTGCGTCCGGTCCTGAAAGTAATACTTGAATAGAGTGAGGTGGACGTTCGCGGCCTGGGCAGCAGCGGTCAACGACAGTTTCTCGGGCGGCAAGGTGCGCAGCAGTTGGGCGGTTTTCTCGATCAGCACCTCTTTGCCGATGCTACCTTTATTGGTCGGTCTGCCAATCCCGCGAGTTTTTTTCTTGCGAGTGGCCTGATCAATGGGTGTTCTGGCGCGCTTGACCACGTGGGCAGAGTATTCCTGGCTCGTTGAGCCCGCATCATCGTCTAACTGCCGGACGCTGCCAATGAGGGAACTCATCAGCAGGGCTAGCGCCGGGTGCAGCCGGGGGTCCGAGCTGGCCACGGGCAGGGAGGCGCCCCGCCATGCGCCCGGACTCGGTGCGCAAGCGATGAATCGCCCCAGGAGCCAGCGCCTGCGGAATCGCTCGAGCCCAGTCAGGCGCCGCGGCGCGCTTCGCGGACAGCGATGCTCCATCGGCTCGGGCGCGACGACGTCGGCGCGTCGGGGCCTGATTATTTATAGTACAATATAAATAATCCCTCACGGCGTCGCGGCGCCCGCAAAGCGCAATTGTCTCTAAATCGCGGTCACTGGCCCTTCCATTTCATTTGCGACTTGCTCCTTAAATTATATCTATCTATAATTAATGCCATGGACAAGAAACGTCATGGTGAGGGGCGTTTTCGCGACCGCTTGCGGCGCCCGCTCAATGGCACGACCCCGCACCGCTTGCGGCTCTGTATCCGGGCTCTGGGGTCAAAGCCGAGTGGACGTCGCGCCACACAATATTCGAGGCACCCGATCCGCTCTATTGGGTCGCGCGCGGCTACGCCGTGATCACAGCAGATATCCCTGGCACCTGGTATGCGAATACGGATGCCCATTACCTGGCTCCGCAGGAAGCCGCCGCGCACTTCGATCTCATCGAGTGGGCGGGTACTCAGCCATGGAGCAATGGGAAGGTCGGCCTGTCCGGAGTCTCTTATCTATCCAGTTCGCAATGGAGCGTGGCTGCGCTCAAGCCGCCGCACCTGGCGGCAATCAATCCCTGGGAGGGTTGGTCCGATACCTACAATGAGATTGTCCGGCACGGCGATGTGTTGCGCCTGATCGTCAAGGGTCGCGACATCTACACCTATCCGAAGCCGATGGTGTACATGCGTCATGAGGACAGCGTCAATCGCGGGCTTCATCGGCTTCACACGGGGCAAGGTGCGGCTTCCTATCTGCTGGTGCCTGTAGTCGAGGTGCCTGATGAAAACTGACTGCGCTTTCATATGCGCTGGCACACCCAATGGCGCAGGCCTCGCATCGGTCGAGGAAATCCTGTCTGAAGTTCGCGCCGGGCGGCCTGTCGTGGTCGTCGATGCGGCGGATCGCGAAAACGAGGGTGACCTGATCATCGCCGCGCAGTTCGCCAATCATCACATTATCAACTTCATGGCTCGCTATGCGCGGGGACTGATCTGTCTCGCCCTCACGCAGGAACGGGCGCATCGCCTGCGCCTGCCCCAGATGAGGCGGCGAAATGGCTCCCGCCATCGCACCGCGTTCGCAGTCTCGATTGAAGCTGCAAGCGGTGTAACCACGGGAATATCCGCCCACGACCGCGCTCGCACGATTGCAACTGCCATCGATCCCACCAAGAGTCATGTCGACCTGGTTTCGCCGGGTCATGTTTTCCCGATCGTCGCGCGTCGCGGCGGCGTACTGACGCGTGCGGGGCATACCGAGGCGGCCGTGGACATTGCCCGTCTCGCCGGGCTCACGCCCGCAGGTGTGATCTGCGAAATCATGAATGACGACGGCACTATGGCACGCGTACCGGACCTCGTTCGGTTCTGCCTGCAACACGGTTTTCGTATGGGAGCGATTGCCGACTTGGTGTCGTATCGCACTGGGCGCAGCGTTCGTGGTTTCAGGCAGAGGAGGTCTCCCTGATGACTCATCCAGCTACGGTGTTGTATCTCGAAGGCAAGCAGGCGTTGGGGGACGGACGCAGCATGACCGACACATCGCAAACGGCACTCGCATTGCGCGAAGGGCTGAGACGGCTAGCCAAAGCTGTCGTAGTGATCACCTGCCAACATGGTGGAGAACGCTTTGCAATGACGGCCACGGCCGTGAGCGAGCTCAGCATGGAACCGCCGTCACTGCTGATCTGCGTGAACCGGTCGGCAAGTCTGTACGCTCCGCTGTCCGCTAAGGCAGGCTTCTGCGTGAACATACTGCACCGCGCCCACACTGACATCTCGGCCCTTTGCAGCGGTAAGGCGAAGGGCGAAGCGCGATTCGCTCTCGGCCGATGGCAGGCGCAGGCCGGCGGCATCCCGTATCTCGCGGACGCCCAAGCCAGTTTCCTCTGCCGTCACGAGCAAAGCCTGAACTACGGCACGCATTGCATTGTGATAGGCCTGGTTGAGAAGGTTCTGATCCACGGCGGTGTGGACCCTCTCGTCTATGTGGACGGCACATATAGCCATGTTTGCTTGCCTTCCGGGTAGCCGAAGTCGACCTTCAGGGCGCCCTCGCCACCGACGCTATAAAGCCGAGGTTACGGGGCGGTGCTCAGGCCCTTACCTTGAGAAAGCGCGGTGACGATAGCGCGCTTCGCCTCGTCCAGAGCTTGCGGCCCCGGTGCAGAGCATTCGAGGCGCGCTCGCGAATCTGGGACATGAGGTCGGGCGCGGCACCATCGCCAACATCCTCCGTGAGCACGGCATCGAGCCTCCTGAGCGGGACCGACACACTCGATGGTCGACTTTTCTGAAAGCCCGCTGGGAATGCCTGACGGCTACGGACTTTCTGAGCGTCGAGGTGCATACACTCAAGGGCCTCATCACGCATTACATTCTGTTCTTCATCCATGTCTCTTCCCGATCGGTCCACATCGCCGGCATCACACCGCATCCCGACAGTCGTTGGATGACGCAGATCGCGCGTAATCTCACCGACATTGAAGACGGTTTCCTTCGCCGCACGCAATACTTGATTCTCGACCGCGATACAAAATACTCAGCGGAATTCCGTGCCGCACTGGTCCGTGATGGCATCCACCTCATCCGCCTACCGCCACGATCCCCAAATTTAAATGCGTTCGCCGAGCGCTTCGTGCGCTCCATAAAATCCGAGTGCTTGAACCGGATGATCTTCTTCGGGAGGGACTCGCTTCAGTACGCGACGTCGCAATTCATGTCGCACTATCACGCTGAGCGAAACCACCAGGGCTTCGAGAATAGACTCTTGCACCCTGCCCCCGCCATCACACCACCTCAGCCGGTGCGCCAACGACAACGACTTGGTGGAATGCTGAACTACTACTATCGCGCCGCCGCCTGAGCAGCGTCGATTCTGTTTCTGGACACAACGCCGCGTGGAAAAGGGAAATTCATGGCGGAGCGGACGGGACTCGAACCCGCGACCCCCGGCGTGACAGGCCGTTGGCCCCTATGGCACTTTCGGATCTGATATCAGTGACTTACAAGCCCGCTTTTGCGCCATTCAATCGCAAGAACGCCGTCATAAGCCTTTGAGCCCCCAGGGAAGCGGACCGGTCGAATGGCGCAACTTCGTGCGGCCAGCAAGCATCCGCAGATAAAGGGGTCTGTCGGCCAGGGTGGGACGGGCGTGGCCGAGACCGGGCGCCCATAAAGCTCCAGGTTCCTACCATGGTAGGAACTACCGCGGTAGGAATCTGCGTGTTAAAATTACGGGATGAAAGTGGACAAGATCAGCATTTCGTTCGATGCCAGTCTTGGCGACCAGGTGCGCGATGCCGCTCGCAGATCCGGCGCCGGTCTCTCGTCATGGCTGGCTGCGGCGGCTGCGGCCAGGCTCCGGGCGGAGGCGTTAGAGAAATTTCTGGACGGCTGGGAAAAGAAGCACGCCACCCTGACGCCGGCGGAGTTGAGCCAGGCAGAACGTGAGCTCGGGCTGAAAGTTCCGAAGAAATCCCGACCGTGAGCGCGCTCGTCCTGGACGCCGGGGCTTTCATTGCGGTGAACCGGAATGACCGAGCAATGATCGCGCGACTGCGCATCGCGCAACTCCACGGGTTGGAGTTGCGCACTAGTGCGATCGTAGTGGCGAAGGTATGGCGTAATTCGAGAGGCAAGCAGGCCGGTCTTGCCAAGCTGTTGCGGGCGGTAGATGTGCGCTCGATCGATGAGCAGATGGGGCGTGATGCTGGCGTACTCCTCGCCAAAGCACGTACGGACGATCCCATCAATGCGACTGTGGTGTTGGTTTCCCGGGCGGGGGACCGTATTCTCACAAGCGATCCAGACGATATAGACCACCTTGCCTCCAGCAGCGGCAAGCGTGTCGCCATCGTTCCCTGCTGAGCCTCACGTCCGCGCGGGGATTCATCTTGTCCGGCTTCCACCGCGATCACCGAATCTGAACGCGTTCCGCCGAACGCTTTGTGCGCTCGATAAAATCAGAGTGCTCGAATCGAATGATCTTCTTCGGACAGGCTTCACTCCAACACGCGATTGGCCACTTCATGGCACTGTGCTCCAAGCCGCTGGAAATGCGGTGGATGCCGCAGCGATGGCTTGGCCGGAAGACCAGGGATCGGATGTGACGAACTTCGCTCACGAAGGCAACTTCTGTAACCACGACTCCCCGAGAGCGGAGGAGTCACGGGACAATACGCACGCCGCCCTTCATAACAAAAGAAACTTCCTCCATCGCGTGAATATCGGTCAATGGATCGCGGTCAACCGCAGTGATGTCAGCTTCTTTTCCAGGTGCAATTGACCCGATTTGATCCTCCATGTGAAGAGCGCGCGACGCATTAACGGTCGCCGCCATCAGGGCTTCACCAGGCGTAAGGCCTGCAGCGACCAATTCGCCAAACTCGGCAGATTCCTGGGAAACAGTCAGCGGCTGCAAGTCCGTACCATAGAGGATGCGAACACCCATCTGTTTGGCGGCCAGTACACTGGCTTGAGTCTCTCCGTAGTAGTCTCGAGTAATGCCGTGCTTTTTTAGTATCGGCTGAGTAAGTCGATAGATGAACAGTGTCGGAGTGAAGCTGATCCCCCTGCGCTTCATGGCGCCCAAGATCGTTGGACTTTGAGGACCATGCTCCAATGTATCCGCCCCCGCAGTTACGGCCATCATAGTCTCTGCCTCTACGCCACTGGTGTGGACGGCGACGGTGCGCCCGAGGCGATGTGCTGTTTCGACCAATGCATCAAGCTCATCTTGATACTCAACTGAGTGAATACGTCGATCGACTGCCGCCAAGTCTGACAGGCGAATCTTGATGACATCGGCACCGCGTTCGACCTCTTCCCGTACTGCTCGACGGCAGTCATCCACACCGGAGCACTCTCCCCTATTCACCAAAAGCGGCGTCACCTCGCGAGACATACGCAGACCCCAGCCTTTCAACCCACCGCCTGCTGTCGTGAACTGCGGCTCCGACACCAACATTCTCGGGCCGTCAATCTTGCCACTTGCAATGGCGTCGCGAAGATCATATGTGACACTCGCCGGATCTCCGAGATTGCGTATCGTTGTGAAGCCGTGCCGAAGGATCATTCTCACAACGGGCACAGCGGCGAGTGCGGCAATTGATTGTCGTTCCAATACCCGATCGGTGGCCCAGCGGGCCGGTGCCATTTCGTCGAGAACCTCCATCCCGGTGACATGAGTATGCATGTCAATGAGACCGGGAAGGACGTAACTGCGGGAAAGATCGATAACCGTATCGCCTGGAACAAAACCGTCCACTATCTTTGTTATTCGCCCGTTGTCGACAAGGATGGATTGCTTTGACTTAGGGGGAGTCCCAGGCTCGGCGATGAGCGTGCCCGCATGAATCACGGTAGTCTGCGCGACTGCAGCCTGCAACGTTATGGTGAACACTGCGCAAGCCAGTACGAAACGAGATAACTTCATTGTTGCAATCTGTTCCAGCAGGAAAATGACCGAGGTCGGTAGGCCCGGGGTGAATGAACACCCCCGTTTTTGTTAGCGTCGCACTCAGAACGACTTGGCGAGACTCATCCCAACAGTGCGTGGTTGGAGGACGCCAACCGTGCTGTATGGGCCGAAGCCGAATACGCCGGTGTAGCCGAGTCTGTCGGTCGCATTCCTCAGGTATATGCTCACTTCAAAACCTTCATGCTCGCAGCCGGCGCGCAGATCTACTGTCGAGTAAGACGGGAGGACGAAGCGGGGTATGGCGGGCGATGCAGTGAGCTCGCCGAGACGGGATCCGACGTAGCGAAAGCTAGCGCCAAAGAATGGCGTCCAACCTGGCTGCACATCGAAACGATACTCGGCACCGATTTGCCCGGTAACCTTGGCAGAGATTGGCAGTCGGTCGCCTGCTCGAGCCAGCGAGGTATCGTTGGTAAAGTGCGCGTCCGTATAGGCCACGTTCGCATTCAACGTCAGACCCTCGCGCGGTCGAACGAGAAAGGCCGCCTCGATACCTTGACTGCGTGCTTGACCAACATTCCCGACGTAATTGATGGGAGTCCCGGCCGGTCCAAGTTGTGTTTGCTGGACCTGAATGTCGTTCCAATTGATGAGAAATCCGCTGAAGTCAACTGTGAGCAGCCGGTCGAGGAACTCTCCCTTGGTTCCGACTTCATAGCTGACAACCGTGTCCGGCTTGTAGGTTGCCGGGTCCGATGTCGCAACGTTGGGTCCACCAGGCCGGTAGCCGGATGCGATACGCCCGTAAATCATCACATCCGGAGTGAACTTATATTCGGGATTGAAGGAGAATGTGAGCTTATTGTCCGAGCTGGAGCCGGATTGAGCCGAGCTGCCGAGCAGGAGACCGGTGAGAGCCTGGTCATTCTTCAACTGAAGGTGGCTGTAGCGCAAGCCGCCGGAGACACTGAGCCGTGGTGTGAAGTTCAGTGTCAGGGTGCCGAAGCCGGCGACCTCCTCATAGCGAGCCCTGATCACACCGTCCCCCAGGTTAGGCAAGCCGAAACTCGCCGGTGCAGGATCTCCAGTCTGAGCGATCACCGGATCGACGAGTGACGAACTCGTAATACGCTCGTGCGTGTAGAATGCGCCGGCTTGCCAGCCGAGAAAGCCTGGCGCCGTAGACTGCGCACGAACTTCTTGGCTGAATTTGTCTGTAGTGAAGGGCTGGAGGACGACAGCGCCAGATGTCCCCGCCGGCTGGCCCGCGAGGGTATCCACCAGGCCACCGATCACCTTCGTGTAATCTACGGCCGCAGTCGTGTCTTGAATCCCATAGCTGGTATCGGCAATGACCTCAAAGGCATCGAGCTCATCGTTGATAGACAAGTCATATAGCGTGAAGCGCGAATCGAGCCTCGAGCTGCCCGGAGGACGTGAGACCTGAAGCCCGCGGTAAAGCGGTGTGCCACTATTGTTCGTGTCGACAGTGGCAACGGCATCCATGTCGATGACTTGTTGCAGAACGGACCCTTGGATCGTCAGATCCTCCGTTGGCTTGATGGCGACAGCCATACGGCCACCGCTACGATATGCGGTATTGATGTCCTTCTGTCCGGTCAACAGATTATCTATAAATCCGGGGTCCCGGCGGTAGAAGCCGCTCGCTGTTAGGGCCACAGCCGCACCCAACGGCACATTGAGTCTGAGCCGGGCACCACCGCCCGTCGCGCCTTGGTCCGCGCTCGCCACATCCAGCTCTGCGCGACCGGAGAACTGGTCAAAGTCGGGCTTGCGCGTGACATACTTCACGAGGCCACCGAGACTGGCCGCACCGTACAACGTTCCCTGCGGGCCTCGAAGAAACTCGACTCGTTGGAGGTCGGCGGGATCGAAATCGGGAAAGCTTCCTCCCCCACCCAACTGGGTGGCAGATGTTATTGGAGTATCGTCGACGTAGACTGCCGTGACTGGATTACCCCCGGAGCCGGTGGCGATACCCCGGAAAACTACTTGAGTTTGTACGCCGCCAGCTGCGTTGTTCGAGATCGAGACGCCGGGTACGGTTGCAGAGTAGTCTTCCAGCCTGACTGCCCCATTCTCAGTCAAGTCACTGGCGTTGACAGCGCTCACTGCCAGCGCGGTATCAATGAGACGCTCAGTCCGCTTGTTCGCGGTGACTACGATTTCCTCGAGCGCCACAGGCTGTCCAAGTGGTGGCGACTCACCAGCTTTCACGGGAACAGCGCGCGAACCTTCCGCAGGAGCCTTCTGAGCCACTCGAAAGTCCTGGGAAGATCTCTTCCCCGCCTCCTTCGTCGCATCCTGGTCGTTCGAGACGCTCGACTGCCCTGTTTGCGGATCTGCGACAGACGCGACCTGCGCCTTATCCCTGATGACTACCGTTTGTTCGTTTACGAAGTGATATTCCAGCCCCGTCCCGGCAAGCAGTCGCGCCAATGCATCGTTGACGGAGAGGTTCGCTTTGAGGGCCGGCGCCTGCTTACCATCCACGAGCGGCGCAGAGACCATAACGTTGACATTCGTTTGGGCCCCCACCGCCCTTAGCGATGCAGCCAAAGGTTGCGCGGGAAGATTGAATGTGGCCGTCTGTGCGAGACCTGTTGCCGGCGCGAGCGCACACAATACAAGTCGTAGAAGGAAGCGAGAGCGGACTGTGTTCGCCATAGACACCCCTTAAGTGAGGGCAGTCCGTTGCGGTTGTTTGGAATAGACACGACGCCCTCACCAGAAGCTAGACACGCCAGCCTTCGAAAAACCTCCAACTATTTGTTGTTCGCCTTGACTGCAGGCATCGATGGGACTCCAGCGAGCACAATCTGGTCTCCCTGGGTTGTTACCTTCAGATGGTAGGTCTCTGCGACGGCTCGAGCGAAGCTCTCCGAATCCCCCACCCGGAAAATTCCAGTCACCTCTGCATGGCCGGCTGCCGGTTCCTCAATCTTCAATTTCACATCGCTGTAGCGATTCATTTCGGCTGCGGCGTCGACCAGAGCAGTGTGGTCCAAAATAACCTGGCCATGCTGCCAGGCCGTTACTCGGTCGAGCTCGGGCCGGTCGACCTTGGGCAGTTGATGCGTGACGAAGGTCAATCGTTGACCCGGAGAGAGCGTAAAGTCGTCACTTGTCCGAGGATGTTCTCTCGACGTCGCGAGCGCCGCAGGCGAGTTGACCGAAGGCGGCGGTACGGCTTCGTCCGCCGGTAAGACAATGACCTTGCCCTCCATCAGCGTAACAGCAATCCTCTGTTTCTCGCTCCGAACAAGGAAGGCAGTACCTCGCGCGACGACCTGCCTTCCCCCTGCTGACACGACAAACGGCCAATCGGGATGTTTGGCCACTTCGAAATAGGCTTCGCCCTCATCGAGGACGACACGCCTCGCCAGCCGGTCATAGCGCACGTGGATGCGACTGGCGGTGTTCAGAGAGACGCGAGTGCCATCCTGCAGTGTGAGGTTCCGTTGTTCGCCAACTCGAGTGGCTAGCCCCGAATCATGGAAGTACAGGCTGATACCGAGTGCCACAACGGCGATTGCAGCTGCGAGCGCGCGAGGGAGCGTGACGACGAGCCCCGCCTTGGGCCCGCGCGCTAACGCAGGGACTACCGACTTCGGCAGGTATTCCGTCCCCACCCAAATCTCATTCGCCATCTCAAACGCCGCGCAGTGCGCCGCGCTTGCTGCAAGCCATCGCTTGAATCCCGCCTCGACATTCGCCGTGCGATCCTCCCCATGAAGGCGAGCAATCCATGCGGCTGCCTCCGCGCAGGTTGCTGCAGATGGGACCTCCGGAGCTGCGTTTTCGACTGAATCGTTCACGGCTTTTGCATCTCGCGCCGCTTCTTCTCGAGCAATACTGTCATCGCCCTCGCAATGTGCTTCTCCACCGTGCTAACGGGCATGTCCATCTGCCTCGCGATCTGCGCGTAGCTGAATCCGTGCAAGCGATGCAGGAAGAACACCTCTCGAGTCCGACTGCTCACGGCATCAAGCGTCTTTCTCAATCCATCTAGACACTGTTCCCCCGACAAAACCTCCTCTGGAGTGGGACTGGGGTCAATCAATACGAGTTTTTCGACGGGCTGATCCGTGTAGAGCTCAGAGTGAGCATCGCGGTCGTGATTCATGGCCAGCCGTTGCACGGTACGCACAAGAACTGCCTCGGGCTCGCGCACCTCCGCGCCCTTCTCGCAGTACTCCAACAGGCGTACTAGCGCATCCTGCATCAAGTCTTCAATGTCCTCGCGTTCGCGGCCGCGCCGGGACAGAACGCCCCGCATCTTCTTCAAATACTTGAGCCAGCCGCTCATGACACTACGATGGCACGCTTCTCGGCCGAAGGCTAGACACACGTGGCGACCTCATGACAGTGGAGGTTTTCGCAGCGCTCGCGTGTCTAAGTAAGTGGAGCTGCGCCTACAATACATCCGCTCCGCGCAATTCAGGACCCAGCATGCCTTCATTCGCGCATCCATTCCCACTTCGGCGAGACGAGTGACGAAGTCCACTTCGACATTCCTCTCCCGCCAGTAAAAGACTTCGCACTCCCCCGCCGCGCTCGCATTCGCCAGGTGCGCTCCAACAGCCGACTCGACCAGGTGCCCCCAGTATTCACGGTCAGCTTTCGCATCCTCCAAGCCATAGCTCGATTGCGCCGTCATCAGCGCCGTATTGAAGACCTGGAGCTTAGGGCTGGAGCCCCGCTGCCGGACTGCTTCACCGGCATACTTCTGTAAACCACAAACCATACCCACACCCGCGAGCAGGTCCAGATAATGTGCCAGGGTCGTAGAGTTGCCAGCGTCCTGCAGCTGCCCCAGCATCTTCGTGTACGACAGAATCTGACCGGAATATCGGCATCCCAGTTCGAACAACCTGCGCAGCATCACTGGCTTGTCCACACGCGTCGGTAACAGAACATCGCGAGCAATCGTCGTTTCGATGAGGGAATCGAGGATGTACCCCCGCCAGCGTTGTTCGTCGCGGACCAATGGGGCGGCACCAGGATAGCCGCCATAGAAGATGTATTGCTCGAGCGACCAGTCGAAGGCGCTGCGCATCTCCGTGTACGACCAGTGCGGTAGATGCAGCAATTCGAAGCGACCTGCCAGGCTCTCCGTCAGACCCTGAGAAATCAACATGGGCGCGGAACCCAACAGCACGACTTTGAGTGGAATGCGCGCGTGGGTGTCCTCATCCCAGAGCCGCTTGACGGTCTCCGACCAGACAGGGATTTTCTGGATGAACCGACGCGCCTCGCGAAGACGTCGGATGAGAGTCGCAGCCTGACAAATGGAAGGAAATGGCCCGTAAGTCATTGACAGCCGAATTTTCGCTCAATTTCGGCCGGCGTAAGCTAATGATCGTGAAAGGAAATTTGGCGGAGCGGATGGGACTCGAACCCGCGACCATGTTGATTGCCATCCTGCCAGTACCGCCGGCAAAGAGTGAGGATGGTTGCGGAGCGGACGGGGAAGCAGCAGCGCCGGCACCGGAAGCGTTGCCCTGGGAGTGCCTCTTTCTTCTGCGCACCCTAATGAACCTTGGCCATTTTTGTGCCATCGGGGAAAGGCTTGCCGTAGCCGGGAGTGCCGGCCTTGTAGGCCGCGATGATCGCGGGATTTGCCACTGATCACCGCCAGCTGATCCCCGTTGCGACTGACCGAAATGTTCTCCCAGGACTCATAGCCCTTGAACTCGGAGAACCCGAGCCCACCGCGCACTTTGAGCATGTTTTTGTCCTGGGCCGAAATCGCGGCACCCGAACCCAGCACGAAAGTATCGGCCGATGGCGATGTCCATGGCTGGGTTAGAATCGCCCGGCAGCGTTTCGCGGGGAATGATCGATATCTCCATGCACACTGACTCAGAAGCACAGCTCTCACAGACTCGAGAGCAGGATCCCACGGAGCTGTTGCAACGTGGCCGAGTCAGTTACGAGCGCAACGAGTGGCGGGACGCGTTTGAGGCCTTTTCCGCCGCGGATCGGATAACGCCGCTGTGCGCCGAAGATCTGCAACGTCTTGCGTGGTCCGCTGGTCTGGCAGCCCGTGATGAGGACATGCTTGCAACACAGGAGCGGCTCTATCAGGGACTGCTCGATTCAGGCAACAGCCTACCCGCCGCACGGGCCGCATTCTGGTTGGGGTTCCGGCTCCTCGCGCGCGGCGAATTCGGTCGTGCCGGAGGCTGGCTGGGCCGTTCCCAGCGGCTCGTCGAGCTGCATTCTCAAGACTGCGTCGAGCAAGGCTACCTGCTTCTTCCCATGGCACAGCGCCGTTTGCAGGCCGGCGAGCTCGAGGAGGCACAGGACTGCGCGACACGCGCCGCGGCAATCGGTGAGCGCTTCGGCGAGGTGGATCTCATCGCGTTCGGAAGAAATCTGCAGGGGCGTGCCCTGATTGCCGCCGAACAGATCGAAACAGGACTCGCGCGGCTCGATGAGGCGCTGCTGCCCGCGAGCGCGGGCGAGCTTTCACCCGTAGTTACCGGCATTGTGTATTGCTCGGCCATTGTGAGCTGCCACCGCATCTTCGCATTCGAGCGTGTGCGCGAATGGACCAATGCCCTTTCCAGCTGGTGTGCTGCGAATCCACAGCTGGGGCTGTTCACCGTACAGTGCCTCGCACACCGGGCCGAAATCATGCAGCTGAGCGGCTCCTGGCCCGAAGCTGTGGAGGAAGCGGGCCGGGCGCTGGAACGTTGTGTCCGTGATATCGACCGCTTGGCTGCCGGACGGGCCTATTATCAACAGGCTGAGATCTACCGTCTGCGCGGCGAGTTCGAAGGAGCGGAGACGGCTTACCGGGACGCCGGACGTTCCGGCTTCGATCCGCAGCCGGGACTGGCGCTGTTGCGTCTGGCACAGAGAGATGGGAACGCGGCGGTGAGCCTCATCCGCCGTGTAGTCGCTGCCAGCGGCGAGCGGTTGGCGCGCATCCGTTTTCTGCCCGCCTGCGTAGAGATCATGTTGGCTGTGGGGTGTCTCGATGAGGCACGGGCGGCGAGCGGTGAACTGACCGAGTCAGCGGGGATTCTCAAGACGGATGTGCTCGCGGCCATCGCCGATCGTGCTTGCGCGTCCGTGGAGCTTGCGCAAGGCAACCCTCACGCTGTGCTCGGACCAGCCCGGCGGTCGTTCCGGATCTGGCAGCAGCTGGGGGCGCCCTACCTGGCGGCCCGGATGCGGGTGCTGCTCGCGCGTGCTTGCCTGGTGCTGGGCGACACGGAGAGTGCGCGGATGGAGCTCGAGTGCGCCGCAGAGGTCTTCAAGCGCCTGGGTGCTGCTCCCGATCTCGGGGCCATCGCGGAACTGATTCCGACAGGCGGTGCAGTCATCCAGACATCCGCGCGCCAACAGGGGCGGGGGCTCACCGAGCGGGAGCTGCAGGTGCTGCGCTTGGTCGCCAAGGGCTGTACCAACAAGGCGGTTGCGCGGGAACTGTCATTGAGTGAGAAAACCGTCGATCGTCACGTCAGCAACATTTTCGCCAAGATCGAAGTGACCTCGCGCGCCGCTGCGACGGCATTCGCGTACGAGCATCACTGGATCTGACTTCCGCGGGAACGCTACCCATGCCGGCTTCACCGGCGCCAATGGGTAATTTGCCCGAAGCGTCCGGGCTGCAGGTCCGCGTAACCTTCGCTCAACAACGGATACCGAGCAGGGGAACGAAGCATGGCGAGCCGGAACGTAACACAGCTCATCGAGGAAGGGGCTGCGGCAGCGCAGCTAATACGCGGAACGTCCGGGTATGCGGCTGCCGCGCGCGAGACTCACGATGTCATCGTGATCGGTGGCGGCCAGGCGGGCTTGTCCGTCGGCTATCACCTTGCTCGGGCCGGTTTGCGCTTCATCATTCTCGACGCGAATCGGCACGTCAGAGATTCCTGGCGCAGCCGCTGGGACTCGTTGCGGCTGTTTACCCCTGCCAGGTTCAACGGGTTGGATGGGATGCCTTTTCCAGCGCCGGCAAGCTACTTCCCGACCAAGGACGAGATGGCTGACTATCTGGACGAATACGCGTCGCGTTTCCAGTTACCCGTGCGCAACGGTGTCCGCGTCGATCGGCTTTGGACCCGCGGCGAGCACTTCGTGGTATCGGCCGGCAGCCTCGAGTTTGAAGCCGCGCAGGTCGTCGTGGCGATGGCCAGATATCAGCAGCCGAAGTGGCCGGAATTCGCAGATGAGCTCTCAGGCCGAATCCTCCAGGTGCATTCCGCGGACTATCGGAATGTCAGACAACTGCGGCCGGGTGGTGTGCTGGTGGTCGGGGCGGGCAATTCGGGCGCCGACATTGCTCTGGAAGCGGCTGCCGCCGGCCACGAGGTCTGGCTGGCAGGCAGGGATGTCGGTCAGGTTCCATTTCGCCCGGGAAGCTTCCTGGGTCGCAACCTGCTGCAACCCCTGGTCCTCGGCTTCGTGTTCACGCACGTGCTGAACGTACGCACCCCGTTCGGTCGGAAAGCTCAGCGCGGTGCCCGAACGCGAGCGGTTCCACTGATCCGGGTGAAGCGCAGTGATCTGGCAGCTGCCGGTATTCAACGCGCCCCGCGCGTAGTAGGTGCACTCAACGGCCACCCACTGCTGGAGGATGGTCGTACCATAGAGGTCAACAATGTGATCTGGTGCAGTGGCTTTCATCCCGGCTTTGACTGGATCGAGCTTCCCGTGTTCGATGCCGAAGGAGAGCCCCGGCACCGCAGCGGCGTGGTGGAGAGCCATCCCGGGCTCTACTTCGTGGGCTTGCCATTCCTGCATTCCATGTCTTCATCGATGGTTGGTGGAGTTGGACGCGATGCGGCCCGAGTCGTTGCGGCCATCGCCCAGCGCGCTCACTGAGGAGTTATGTCTTGCGTACCTATGATATTTGTGCAGCCTTGACGATCGTCGGATTGTTGGGGCTTGCGATCTCGACGAACGCCTGGACAACCAACGAGCACACGCGCGGAGATACTGCCGCTGTGCCCGGTGAGGCACTCATTCTCGGCGTCTCCGAAGGCGAACGTCGTCTTCACCGTCCTCCACCGGGGGCACTCTCCACTCTCACCGCGCCTTTTATCTTGAAGGTCGATCGCAAAAATGGCGGCGCACCCGAATTCGTCATGCTCACGGAAGACATCCCTCCTGGACAGGCAATTCCGGCGCACCGTCACCCTCATTCGGACGAGATCATCTTCATCCACGGCGGTACAGGGCTCGCTTCGCTTGCGGGCAGGCAGGCAACCGTCACAACCGGTGCGACCATTTACATGCCGCGTAACACAGTGGTCGGCTTGCGCAATACCGGCATTGAGCCCCTGAAGATCGTGGCCATCTTTTCCCAGCCAGGTTACGAGGAATACCTGCGGGAGATCTCCGTTACGGAGAGCCAGACTCCCCAGCCGCTGACTCTCGAGGAGCTGGCCGCAATCAGGGCGCGCCATGTGCATGTAGCGGTTTACGAGAAGCCCTAGGCTGGCAGAAGGATTAGCACACCGTGCGTGGAACAGGGACGATGCAAAAGCCAGCAGCGCCGTCCAACAACCACAAGCCCTTCGTTGCGAGCCAACAAGGACCACCAAACCACGGGCGATTTGGCACCCGCGCCGCTTGCGCATCGCGCAAGCCTTCAACCATCCCCGCGCCTTACAGATCTTGAAGTCGGACGATTGCTGCGCCCTGCGTGACGGGATTGCCGCCCTGAACGTTCGCTCCTTCACGCGCTCGCAGATCCCGCAGCCTACACTGGCTTTCCCGACGGGCTATGCCTTGACCCCATGCGCCGCGCTCCGTGGGGCCCGCCTGTCGCGTGCGACTGGGTCTCCTTGACGTGGCATCCGGCTCCCTAATCCTGCAATACAACTGCCGGGCGGGAAACAACCGATCAGAGGGATGTTACTTTGTTAGTACCTTGCGTGCGCGAAGTCACAGCGGTCGATTGACGTTGGTCACACTTCCATCATTGTTTGATGCGAGAACGTTCCCGCACTGACACCATGCCACATTATGCAAGCTGCGAAGCCGTAGAAGCCAATGCCACGAGCCCGACCGCAATCCGGCGATGAGCCGTCCAACGCGGAGAATTGGCTCAGCTTGCAACTATCCCGCCGGCGTTTGTGCACTGCACAACAACTGGCTCGAACCTGGAGAGCCAGCGCCCCGACCGGCCGGGCAAGTACCCCAAACCAACTAAAAAGGCCGCGAGATCAGCAGAGGTTGTGACTGACGGCTGACTTTGGGACCCGGGACCGAGAGGTACCTGTGTAGACGCGCTGCACGCGGCGCAGTCTGAATGACTGTAAGGAAAAGGATACACGTGACCATGAGAAGGCAAGTTGAGTTGGGGCGATGTCGGATTGATCTGGTGCGGGCAGCCGTCCAAGCGGCTCTGCGGGACGTGCGATCGAGACACGCGGGGCGCGCCTCCACGTCCATTCGCCTGCTGGCGCTCGGGGCCGCTCCCGGCATTGCCCTCACGACCCTGCTCGCCGCGGTGCCGGGTGAGGCATTCGCGACTGACATCACGAGGTCGAGCCAAAGCACCGGCTTCTGGAGTGATCCCGCGGCCTGGTTGGGCGGCGTAGTGCCTGGCGCCGCGGACCGTGCGATTTTCGACAGTACCGCTGGCTACTCCCTCCGCGTGGACCAACCCAGGACCGACGTTGGTCAGTTGCTCTATACGGGAGCACCGGCGGGCATCAATTTCGTTAATTTCGGCAACAATCCATCTGCTGCGGTGCTTTTCATTCACGGTATTGGTGGTGTCGGCATCGATATCCAAAGCAATTATACGGCGACTCTTTACAACGCCCTCGGGATTGTGGCAGACCAAACTTGGCAGGCCGGCAATGCAAGTGGTGGGGGGTTCATTACGGGCGGTATCGGCACGGGCTTGGTCGACCTCGGCTCCTCCACTCTCACGGTCGATCTGGTCAACGCCGTCAACACCGGACAACTTGTTCGCTTGCTAGGCACAGGCAATGTCGTCAAGACGGGACTCGGGAAGCTGACGCTCACCGGTGCTTCGACGTTCACCGGCAGTACGAACATCAATGCGGGCACGCTGGCGCTCAGCGGCAGCGGCGCGATCGCCACCTCGAGCGCCGTCACCGTCAATAACGGTGGCACTTTCGATATTTCGGCGACCTCTGCGGGCAGCAGCATCAGGACCCTTGCGGGCGGCGGCAATGTAGCGCTCGGCGCAAAAACGCTCACGATCACGGCAGGTAACAATACGTTCAGCGGCATCCTCTCCGGGACGGGTGGCCGTCTGACGGTCGCTGGTGGCACAGAGATCCTCACTGGCGCCAATACCTACACAGGAGGGACCACGATCGCAGCGGGGGCCACGCTGCAACTCGGCAACAGTGGCTCCTCGGGCTCAATTGTCGGCGACGTCGCCGATAACGGTACGTTGACGCTGAGTCACTCCGGCGGTACCTATACTTTCGGGGGGGTCATCTCCGGCACGGGCGCAGTGAATCTGAGCACCTCCAGCACTAGTACCACCACGTTCACCGGTACTAACGCCTACACAGGCGGTACGACCATCACAAATGCCGCGCTACAGCTCGGTAACGGCGGCACCACGGGCTCGATTGTCGGCAACGTCGCCTTCAACAACGGCTCGCTGAATTTCAACCGTTCGGATACGAACACCTTCGGCGGGGTCATCTCTGGCGACGGCGCGGTGTTTCAGTTCGGCAGCGGTACTACGATTCTGACCGGCAACAACACCTACACGCAGGCTACGGAGATCTTCAACGGCACGTTGAGTGTCTCAAGCGATGCCAACCTCGGTGCGCCGAGTGCCGACTACGTCTACATAGACAACGCCACACTCGAGACGACGGGCACCATGACGAGTGCGCGCTCCATTGAGTTTGGCAGTACGAGCACGATATCGCCCGATACCGGCACCACGCTGACACTGACCGGCCAGATCAACGGCTACGGCGGTGGCAGCCTGACCAAAGCGGGCGGTGGCACCCTCGTATTGGCCACCGACATCACCGATCTCGGCGCCGATACGATCATCTCGGCGGGTACGCTGCAACTCGGCAACGGCGGCACCACCGGCTCAATCAACGGGAATGTGACCGACAATGGTATGTTGGCCTTCAACCGCGCGGACACGTCCACCTTCGATGGGCTGATCTCCGGTAGCGGTGCGGTGAACCAGATCGGCCCCGGCACCACCGTCCTGACCGGCAACAACCTGTATACCGGCGGCACGCGTCTCGGCGGCGGCACGTTATCGGTATCGAGCCTCGGCAACTTGGGAAGCACTGGCGGGCTCACCTTCGACGGCGGTACGCTGGAGAATACCGCTGCCTTCACTTTGGACCAGCAAGGAGTGCTCAGCTCCGGTGGCGGCGCGTTGCAGACGGATGCCGATCTGATCTGGAGCGCACGAGTCACCGGTGCGGGAGCGCTCACGAAGACCGGGTCGGGAACCCTGGCCCTGATCAGTGATCTCAACGACTATCAGGGGGGAACCACGATTACCGGGGGGGCGCTTCAGATTGGCAACAACGGGACCACCGGATCGCTTACCGGCAACGTAGCCAACAATGGAACCCTTGCCTTTGCTAAGACCAACACGCTCAGCTTCGGCGGGCTGATTTCCGGCTCGGGTACGGTCACCCAGGTGGGCACGGGCACGACAGTTCTGAGCGGCGACAACACTTATACCGGCGGCACGAACATCAACGCTGGGACGCTCCGTATCAACGGCGATCAGTCCGCCGCAACCGGCCTGGTCACCGTGGCGAGCGGCGCCACGCTGGGCGGCAGCGGTATCATCGGCGGCGCGGTCACCGTCGCCAACGGTGGGCACATCGCCCCGGGCAACAGCCCGGGCACGCTCACCATAAGTTCACTGACGTTGAATGCGAGCTCAGTGCTCGACTTCGAGCTGGGTCAGGCCAACACAGTGGGCGGTACGCTCAATGATCTCATCAACGTCAACGGTAATCTTACGCTCGACGGCACGTTGAACGTTACTCCCTCCGTCGGCGGCACGTACGGTGCGGGCATCTACCGCCTCATCAACTACACCGGTACTCTGATCGACAACGGCCTGAGTTTCGGGCTGATGCCTGCGGGCTCAACCAATATCCTCGATACCGCCATTGCTCACCAGATTAACCTCGTCAACACACAAGGCCTCACGCTCAACTACTGGGACGGGGCTGCCGACGGCCGTAACAACGGTCAGATCGGCGGTGGTGATGGAATCTGGCAGGCGGCCGGTAACGACAACTGGAC
>Ga0070665_100000811_pt1 | contig 40884 bp, 56 predicted proteins | sample KBSS13metaG_FD_65862 | JGI IMG/M metagenome (GOLD analysis project Ga0070665, IMG submission 65862) | Switchgrass rhizosphere microbial communities from Kellogg Biological Station, Michigan, USA - KBS S1-3 metaG | ecosystem: Host-associated > Plants > Roots > Rhizosphere > Soil ...
AATGTTGACCCTATGTGACAGCAGCGTTATAGTTAAGAAGCGGGGTGGAGCAGCCCGGTAGCTCGTTGGGCTCATAACCCAAAGGTCGTAGGTTCAAATCCTACCCCCGCAACCATTTAGCTGCATCAAGGGTCAATCTAGGGTCAACTTACCGGATTGGCCCTTTTTATCGCTTGCCGCGAGGCCTGATTTCATCGAGCAATTCGCGCTGCCCGACTTCGCGCAATAGAATCCACTTCATCGGGTTCTCGGTGAGAAAGTCGGTGCCGAAGATCTTGGTTAGGGTGCTGATCATTCCGTCAGTGACAAACTTCCTCGGAATCGAGATGCGGACGTCGTTCATGGTTTCCCCCGATAGAAAACATACCATCACAATGCATCCTTAGCGGTATGGGCTTTGCGGGAGTTCCATTAGATTCTAGTGAGAGCGACCCTTAGAGTTCGCATCACCATTAGGTCTAGTCGGGCCCGCTTCGGCTGGCCCTTTCTTTTGGTATAACGGAGTCTCATGTCACAGAAGCACATCCCTGCCCTGGACGGCATCCGCGGCCTCGCCGTTCTGCTGGTCGTCTTCTACCACACAGGTGGAGGGGCGCAGTCTTCACAGCCCATTGTTCATGCCATCGGAACCGTCAATAAATACGGATGGACCGGCGTGACCCTGTTCTTCGTGCTTTCGGGGTTCCTGATCACCGGCATCCTCTGGGACACTCGAGACGACCCGCACCACCTCAAAAACTTCTATGCGCGCCGGTCACTTAGAATATTCCCGCTCTATTACTTCGCCCTGGCCTTAGTTTTCCTCGGCTCCATCCCTTACGGAGGGTTTCACGAGTGCCTCCGAAGAATCTGGGTCTACATCTTCTATTTACAGAATTTGGACGCCTTCGGGCTTCATCCCCATCCGCTGCCCTCGACGCTGGTAACGGTCCATTTCTGGAGCCTCGCCGTTGAGGAGCAGTTCTATCTCCTATGGCCTGCCCTGGTGCTGAGAATGAAAACGCTCAGGCAGGCTCAGAATTTGTGCCTCGGCGTGTTCGTCGCCTCCACCATGGCGCAGGTCCTCTATGCCTTTACCGCAAGTCCTTGGCCTCATGGCGAATCTCTCTGGGTCAATTCTGGGGGTTTAGCCCTGGGTGGGTTTATTGCCCTCGGGCTCAGGGGCGGTCAGGACTTCCGTCCGCTGGCTCGGGTCCTCATGCCGGTTGCCTTTGCGGTCTTCGTGCTCAGCACTCTGGGCTCCAATCGGATCCGGACGATTTCTGACTTGAACACCATCACGCTCGTTTGGGGGAGCCTGATTGTTCTGGCCTTGACGCCGGGCGGCATCAGAAAGGTGTTCGAGGTCGGCTGGCTGCGCGGGATTGGAACTATCAGCTACGGCATGTATATCTATCACTGGCTGTTTCGCGAGTACTACGATGCCCTCACGTGGAAGCTCTACCCTCACGCCAGCGAATCGGCGCATCTTGGCCTAAAGTTCGTCGTTACGTTTATTCTGACTGTAGGCATCTCATGGGTGTCGTTCACCTATTTTGAGAAGCCAATCTCCCGAATGAAGAAACATTTTCAGTCTCGGGAAGTCGCCATTGGAGCATAGATGTTACTGCTTTTATTGTTTCGCCCCAATTCAACGCCTTCAGCGGAACCCGGTTGGAACGCTCCACTCACCCCCCATAATCCGGTGTTGGCCTTTTTTGTCTGCGCGATCCTGGCAATCATCCTGACTCCGATTTTGCTGTGGGTTTACGAAACAGTTAAGAATGCCTTCCGCAGGCGATCGCATTGAGTAAGGGCCTTTCGGCCCCACTCTGCTCTGGGTGCCCATCCTTTCTGTTTATTTAGAAACACCTGCGCCACGGAAGCGGCCGGCTCCATACCAGCGGCCAAACCTTGCGGCTGCGCCTGAGTCAAATGGCCCGGCAGTAGTGAATGCCGTCCTGCGCGTGATTGTCATGTTCTCATCAACCGCATTGAACATGGGCGGATAGAGCGAGGCGGGATAGTGCAATGGTGTGGCTATTCCGTTCGCTGCAGATCCTGGTACGGGCCTGAGGGTCGATGAGTCATACGGCTGCGTATTGGTAAAGACGAAGTTTGCCGGATTCGACCAGCCACCAATCTTTTGCTCTGCAAAGTGGCTTCCGCCCATATCGAAATACCGAGTAGTTTCATTCAGGCCAGAAGAGTAGTTACCCGTTCGGACACCAATCTGCTGTTGAATTCCTGTCGAGAGTGAATACTGGCCTGTATGCACAACGTTGGTCTGGTAGTTGACCATTCCTGTCGGCTGCGCATCATGAATGGTGCATCCTCCGTAGGAGCATCCGGCGTTGTTATTCCACCAGATGATATTGTTTGCGAAGAATCCCTTAGGCCAATCTAAGGGCTGGGCTCCATTCGAATTTCCTCCGATGGAACTATTTCTGACATCTTCAAAGAGCGCGGGGCCAGTGTAGGGGCAGATGAAATTGTTGTAGGAGTAAAATCCGTTATGCTGCCCGGTAAGAGAATTTTCAGAGTTGGTCATTGCCAACCCGGTACCGCAGTTCCCTCCACTTGTATTGAAGGTGTTGCCTACAACGAAGAAGGAGTATTCGTGCTCCTGCTGAAATGCCGCGAAGGTCGCTAGGCCACCGAATGCTGGAGGGCCATCTGCCCCGACAAAGGTGCAGAAGGGATAGTTCGAGGACCCATCCGAACAGGTGGTGTGATCCCAGTTTGCGGTAGGACCGAATGCGCGATTCGGGTCTTCATAATAGGCGTTGTCCTGAACCTCTGCATCTCCGCCAAGAATCGAAGCGGAGCCGTATGGAGCTACAGACCGGCAGAGGGAGTACATGAAGAAGGAGCGACTTCCGCGATAAGAGAAGCAGTTCGTACCATTCGATCCCTGAACTGCTCCGTCTTCTAGACCAAAGATGAACCAGTCGCGCACATCCTGAAGGTAGATCGGATGTTCCGTGAAATCAGTATTGATCCCATATCCCTCGTAGTGATTGCCCTCATAGTAGCCATCGAGAGAGCAGTTCCTGAGATAGCCACCCTTGCTGGCGCAGTCCGACATGCCGGGATTCGCCACATTGATTGCGCGAGTACCGATGATCGAATACTGCTGGACAGAAAATGGGCGCACTGAGTTGGAATTAGAAAATACACTCGTACTTCCACTGGGAGGAGCTTGACCGGGGAGATAGTAAGGAACATTCTCGGTTGCGTTCTGGAACCGAATTCCCGCTACGGCCACATGGTGCATGGGCTGGAGGCCGTTGTGGTAGTTATCGGATTGTGGGAGAGAAGGAGGAGATCCGGTTATGGAGTGTAGAAAACCCTGCCCCGTGAAGGGATTGGTGTTTATATTCCCTTGCGAGTTCAAGCCATCAATAATGGGAAGGTCCCCACTCGGAGCCGGGATGCCACATTCCAGAAGCGCTGGAACGTGAATCGCGTTGGTGGTCCATGTAGTGTAGTTATTGGGAATCCTCATCTCCCAATAGTTGCGGATCAGAACAGGATTTCCGCTAGAACCACTTTCTCCATGAATACGTAAGATGCTCCCCCATGGATAGTTGGTCGTCGGGATATCCTTTGGCCCAGCGTACGTCTGTCCGGGACCAACCTCAAAGACCGTTCCTCCGGCTGCGGTCATAACAGGATCAATCTCGCAAGGCACCTGTTCTACCTTGTCCGGGTTCTGCGCTGGAGGCGATCCCGCTTTCACATAGATTCGTACCCAATTGCAACTAGTGGGGTCTTTATCTGAGCAAACAGGGATCTCATAGCCACCGGTTTTAGTCCCCGGATGAAAGATGGCTTGCGGAAGCTTTCCGCCATTGTGGACGAAGGTATCGCCAGCAGGAGCCGCGAAAGTTTCCACGGACGCATCAGGTCCACTAATGCCAGCATCGGGGATTGGATTTCCCCATAGCGTGTACTGATCACTGCTAGCCCAGTTGATGTTGAAGACGGGAATGTCGGTCTGGCTTGTGTAAGCCTGCCTATATCCCGGAGAAGGACGCGGCAGACCCTTCTTCCCGCTACCCGCGCCGTCCTGACAGACCTTATAGAGCATCTGAGCCGACTTTGTGGGATCGGTAGCAGAAGTAGCCTTCAGAGTGAAGGCCATTGGCGATGAGAAGGTAGGAAATGTGCTAGGCGCGGTTAGTGAAGTATAAGAGCAATCAACATCCGGCTCATTCGGACCCATCTGCACAAAGACGCCTCGGGAAGAGGTCGTAAGCGTCGGATGCCCTTGGTAGCAGGTCGCCGTATGAAGGTCAGGATTGCAGGGTGTGCCCGAGCCGTTGGCTTCCTTCTTCGTGTCTTGAAGAAAGGCCGTAACGTGATTCGTACCCGTCGAGGTGTCGATCACTTCCCAAATCATGTTGTCATTGCGTCCTGGTCCGTCGATGATCTGCATGTACCCCGGCGATGCATTCCCTGACCCTGCCGGAAAGAGACTAGCGATATCGGTATCGCAGAGACTTGGCGAAATCAGGAATGAGATGGTGGTGGAGGTCGTCTGCCATACCTGACAGGCTACAATCGCACCTGAACCGGGAAGGGCACGGAGACGCACGATGTCCTCTTCCTGCGCTGTTGTATTGGCCGGAAGAGTGAAGGTTGCCAGCGACCCGTCCGAGGTCCATGCGCCGAGGTTCTGTTGTTCATAGATGGGCTGTACCCAATAACTGATTTCTTGACCCGACAAGACAGGCAGAGGGTAGTCGTTGTTCGGACCATCCTGTGTATCGATCTGCCGATAGACGAATCCGCCAGGCCCCCATCCACCAGGAACAATGCTAGAATACTGAAGAGCTCCGCGATTCCATGCGCCGCCCGAAGGCCGCGAGATACCGGCAGCATCCACGTTGTAAGGGGCGGAGAGACTCAGAGCGGCAGTTACATTCGACGTGTTGCCGGTCAGCTTGAAGTTGTAGCTCGGCCAGTTGACGAACGGATTAGCCTGACCAGTCAGCTTTATGTCTCCCGTCCCGGTGTAGCCGTAGTTGACGGTACCGGAGTTGATGATGGTGTTGTAGCTTTCGGTCGCGTTCGGGAAGACTCCGGGGCCAGCTACCGGAGAAGGCGAGACTGAATCCTGGCTGTCGATAATTCCAAAATAGAGGCTTCCTTGCTCGTTATAGGTACCGGTGCAAGTGCCATCACAATAGGGCGCGAAGTGGTTACTATAATCGGTCTTTGCTCCAACCCATGTGTTGTCGATGACCTGGAATCCGGTCATGGAGCTGCCAGAGTTGGCAACGACGATCGTCCCCGACGACACTCCTGGACGAGTCGAGGTAGGCAGTTGGAACATGACGTTGTTGAAGATTTTCCAGTTTGTAGCGGTACCGCCGTTTAGGATGCTCCAATACCCGGTACCCTGGATGTCTTCGATGAGGTTGTTAGAGAAGGTGAAGTTATTCATCTGGTTGCCGTCACCGAGCCAGAACTGGCCGTGACAGTTCGCCGAGGAAGCGTTTTGCTTGAAGTGATTCAGGTTGTAGGTTTCGCCGTCTCCGTAAGGCGTGTCGATGAAGTCACACGCTGAATCGTGCATGTAGTTGTGCTCGAAGAGGAGGTTGTTGCACCCATTGCGGCAATAAAAAGTATGCTCGTTTGAGTTTGTGAGCGTGTTCCCGGCGTCCCCCGCGCCCGCTATCTCCACATAGCGAATAACCCATCCTGTGGCTCGTGTCGCGCCTGTGTCATAGGTTGAATTTACCCACAAAACGCCATAGGTAGTAGCGCTCGTGCTCGAGGCCATCATCTTGATGCCGCAGTCCGAAGCGGCTGCGTTGACTGCAGGCGAAATACCGCAACCAGCGGTGGTTGTCCTTCCGTTGCCATCGAAGGTGAAGTACCCCTGCCCGCCCGTAGTGCTTACGGCCCCTGCCACACCCGCAAAGATAGCCTGGGAAGCGCCCATGGTTCCAGCATTCCAGCCGGAGGAGATGTCGTTCGAGCATCCATCACCGGTGCGCCCATAGTCATAGGCTTGCGCCTTCTTGATGATGACCCGCGTCGTTCCAGAGGTCGCCGTTGTCGGCGTGTAGGTGCCGTAATTGCCGTCGGCTATATAGTACGTGTCGCCGCGCAGGGGAGCCGTTGGAAGCTTCTGCATAGCGTTGGACCAATTGGAGCCATCCTTCGAGCCAGCGCCCGAAACAGATACCGCATGGCAGGCAGCTTGCGCGATTGAAGGGAGCAGCAGCAATGCCGCGAGGAAAACCTTACGCATTAGCTGCACCCCGTAATGATTCCGTTCACGACCGTCAGCGTTGTTGTCGACGCGCAGGAGCCGGTAAATCCTGCCGCTCCGCTGTCCTGAATGTCGACGCCATTTGAAGAGAAGACAGGGATGTGGCCCGAGGTTCCTGCTGTGCCTATGCCTACTACACTCACCGCCCCGGCGTTGTTGTTATTCATGCGGAAGCGATGCGCCGTAGAGTCTGCCCAGAACCCATCAACACCAGACGCTCCCGAGACGGCCGTCCCTTCAGTACCGGAGAAACCGAAGCCTGCGCCGGATGTATCGGTAGAGTGGAAGGCGGGCGCATAGAGATCCTGCGAGGAAGTCACCGCGCCTGCGTTGGTTGTGGTGTCCAGAGGACCATTGCCAATGGCTGTCGAGCTCGTCGCAACGGGGATCTTTCCGGTTGTCAGGCCAGAGATGCCCCCGCCGCCAATCGAAGCGCAGCCCGTAGCGTTGCCATTGGCTAGAACGCCTGTAGGCGCCTGCCCGGTTGTGCAAAGTGTAGGCGTAGCAGCAAGAGCGGTTGCCGTCGCTGCGTTACCGGTGGTGCTCTGGTTCAACGTCGGGATGAAGGTAGATGGTATTTTGTTGGTGGCGTCGTAGGATGTGAGCCACGAAGTTCCACTTGAGTTTGGTATCCCCGCGCCCGGATAGACCATGCTGCTGCCTGTACCGGAATCGCAGGTTCCATTCCCACGCATGTAGTTCGACCCGCAGGTAGTCCAGAGAGCGGAAATATCAGCCGCCAACGCGCTCGCCCATGCGGAGCCAGTCCACTTCTGTGGGCCTGTGGTGGTTGGGTTCGTTCCTCCACCGCCGCTGAAGGTGCAGGTTGTTCCGGTGCAACTTACGCCCGGCCCTGAGAAGGTAAAAGGCCCATTGTTGGCGTTGATGCTCGATACGCCAGTCAGAGGAACAGAGCACGTCCCACCCAGAGAGCAAGAGGTTGCGTTGATGGTGATCGCAGAATTCGCCAGTGCTGAGTTGGGAATGGGGCTTGCAGAGACTGCCAATGTAGGAGTGGTGTCATGCGTCGTTACCGAGGGCACCAGCCATGCAGGCCAGCTTCCCGTTGACGCTATAAAGTCTGTGACGGTCCCCGTTCCGGCGGCACCGCAGGTTCCATTGGCTTGCGGAACTGCCGTGCCTGTGCAGGATCCTGAGAAAAGGGCGAAGATATCGCTAAAGATCGCGTTCCTCGAGACGGCCGTATTCAGGCTGTAAACGAGGCCGGGGCTTCCAGGAAAAGTTGCCGTCCCGCCGCCGATGCCGGTGAGGGCGATCGTATAGGTTCCCAGAACCTTGCCTGAGTTGCTGACTGAATAGGTGTATAGTCCCGGGGAGGCCCAGAAGCCAAAACGCCCATGAACATCTGCCTTGATCGGCTGCGAGATAGGCTGCGTCAGTCCCGGATCAGTGTAGACATTCACAACGTTGGTGCAGGGAGATCCTACCGCGGGGTAAGAACAGACCTTTACCGAAGCGAATGGAAGAGTGAACAACGGCGCCTGTGCTCCCGGAGGAACATTGTTGGCTGAAGTCACCACGTTTTGATCGAAGCGCGCTCCCTGGCCCAGTGCAGACGCACACAGACACAGGGGCGCCATGAATGAAATCAGCTTCATGCCGTTCCTCCAAAAATTGTTGTTTATTAGCAGCCGGTGATGTTGGTGATGATCCCGTTTGTTACGGTGAACACACAGGCCGCGCCTGTCTTCGTACCGCTGAATCCAGTGACAGTACCCAGCGTTCCCGTCGGATCAGCCGTGACGACACGTGTCCCAGTTCCTTGGAGAGCCTGAACTAAGAAACTAGGAGAGAAAAACGATGTTGAGGCACTGGCAGAAAACGACAGCGAGGTTAGGGTCATGTTGATGGCCGAGACGACGCCAGTACCGATGCCGCTTGCGATTGTGGTGTTTCCAGTATTGGGGTTATAGGCGACATAGAAACCGATATTTCCGCCGGGTCCATCATCGCGGAGGAAGAAGTGTGTGTTATCGCCCTGATTCGCTACGGCCATCGGGCTGGGATAGGCTTCGAGAACAGTCCCACCCGCCAGAGGTTGTTGAATCCGCATCCCAAAGGCCCAAGGACCGCCTACATTCAATCCAATCGCACCATCAAGGCAAAAGCCGTTCGGAATGTTGCAGGTTCCTCCACCCTTGTACCAAGTGAAAGGGTTGTTATTTACGATCGAAGCGCCGAAGTAGGAACTGGTTGTTACACCGTAGCCTGAGGAGATCGCCTGAAAATAGGAATTCGTATTCTGCGTCGGAGAAGTATCGACCGGCCCAAAGACAGCCAGCGGTTCCACCTTACTCTGCATGTCATCCAAACTCACAGCCACATGACCGGCTACATTGGTCATCGTGTTCGGATAGAGCAGAAGAGAATTATTCGGGGCGATTGTCTGTACGCCATTTACGGTCGTGAGCGTCGTCCCTAATTGCTTGATGCGAGCTGTTGGCCAAATTGTGAAGCCGCCAGGGCCGAATGTATTGCCATCGGGCGAGTTGACCGCTCCTCCAACATCCACTGCGCCGACCGTAGTGATGGCTCCAGTTGCCGAACCTGGCGCCGAGGTGCAGTTGTTGTTATCCATCGGGCCGGTTGGGTAAAGACCGTTGTAAGCGCCAGGAACGAATCCACTTAGTTTGACGTAGCTGCTGGCGAAGTTCAGAGAGGATTGACCAAGATTGCAGAGCTTGATCGAGGATCCGTTCCCACTGACTTGCGCGTTGGTGACATGATTCTGACCGCCACCAAAGTTATGACGCCAAGGGTTGATAACTCCGCGAGCGCCGGTGAGCCACTGCGCTTCGTGAATGTGGGTTGCGTCTGTAGCCCCATAGACGAAATAGTCGGTGCGCCATGCATTCAAGTTGACGTTGACGATGCGATCAGCTTGAAGATCTGCGATTCCCCACGTTCCACCCTGTTGGACATAGCAACCGGCAGGGTGACCGTGCTGAAAGGTCGCGGTAAGGTTGTAGTTCCCCGCTCCATCCGAGGCAAAGGCGGTTGGAACGACGAACTCCCAAGTGGGGTTCTGGCAGACAAGGAGAGTCACCGCGGTTGGCGAGAAAACCGCTCCTGAGTCGAGATGGACGTTGACTGTCTTGCTTACTCCGACGCCGTTCGATGCTTGAATATCCGCATCCACGACTGTGATGGCATTTGTCGTCGTACCTGCGGACGTCGGCACCGTGATCGCCCCTGTTCCGAGGGGAGCGGCTGGCTGGCTGAGGGTCAGCAGGTGCTGGGTTGGATCATAAGCCGTGATGTTGCCGGTGTAGATCGAACTTCCCTGCGTATCGATCAAAAAACCGCCGACCATAATGTCGTCCGGATTCAACGCCCCTGAGTAAGTGATGGTGGTCGCGCCAGGCGTAGGAGTTCCGCTTACAAGAATGGCGCCCTCTCGATTCGCGTCGTTGCCACCATTCACGCGGATGTTCGTGCAGCCCTCATCGCCTCCACCCCAGTAACCACCGTGACAGGCGAGATAGGAGTAGATATTCGCTGTGTCGTAAGGCTTACCTGCATGGGTCGTAATGCCGATATCCTGCTGAATGGCCATCTGATGAAAGGCATTCGTATCGCTTTGAAGCGAAGTCGCCGTTCCGCCGGTAGGCTCCGTCGATTGGCTGGCATCTGTGTTGTAGCCATTGAAGTAAGCCAATCCGGTCCAGAGGCTGTTGCGCATGTTGTAGAAGTTCTGTCCCCAACCACTGGCCACACCGTTCGCATTTTGAATAGGCAGGTTTTGCCCGAACTGATTGACGAAGGCGCACTGCCTGCCACCGCAAATTCCACGCGCAGGAGAGTTTACGGAAGGCTGCAGGAAGAGAGTGCGAAGCTGATCGGTGAAACTGCCCGTACCCTGAAAGTCAGTATTGTTCTTGTTGGCCTGAATCTCCTGAAGGTTATTGGCTGGCCCCGTACCTCCACCCCCACCGCCGCCCCCAGCAATGGTCGTCACGTAAGTGCCGATGTACTTCCCAGAGGGCGAGACGATGGAATAACTGTACTGACCCGGCGAGACCCAGAACCCGAACCTGCCGTAAATATCCGAAGTGATCGGGTTGGTCTGCGGGATCGTCAGAGCCGCATCTTGATAGATGGCAACCGTATTCTGGCACGGCTCCCCGTTGTTCGGGTAGGCGCAGATCGTGACTGTGGAGAATGGGATGGTATAGATCGGAGCCTGCGCCCCATAAGGGACGTTCGTTGCCGAAGTCATCACATGGGAGTCAAATCGAGCTCCTGTGGTCTGTCCAAGGCAAACTCCAGCCATGACGCTCAGTAGCGCCGCAATCAATCGTTTCATTCCATTCTCCTGGGGTTCTTTCGAGCAATAAAAACCCGCCTCAAAGGGCGGTCTGGGTGTAAGTTCTGGCTCTAACGGTGTCTATTTCTTGCTCAGCACCTTACTTTTATTCAGGAAAGGATTCGCTAACTCCTGAGGAGTAAGGATTCTCCCGAAATCGGGTTTTGGGCCAGCGTCTCGGAAGCCTTCAAGGATGCTTACGTCAGTAGGTTTCCCTCTTAGGAGAGGACGACCAGCGATCACATCTCGCAAGCCTTCCATGATCTTTCCTGGCGCTTGGAGAGGCTTGTGCAGATCAAGGTCGAGCATCTTTCCGATCCCATACGGCTTTTCAGCTTCGATCAGTGTGCTTCGCCCGCTTACTTGCTTTCCAATCCGCGAGACTTCGCCGAAAGATTTTCTAATAGCCGTAGGGTCAATACCTGTCGCCCTGAGCTCGGGGTCGAGGATCGACTTCAGCTGCTTCTCTTGAGCAAGAAGGTCCGCCTCATTGAGGCCCTTTTGCATCGCCAACTGAATAGCTTCGGGATTCTTGCTCTTCAGGCCTCGAAGGAGCGCGGAGTTCTGAAGGCGCTCGTTCTCCAGATCGGCAACTGTGCCAAAGCCCGTAGACTTATCGCCGACAGTATCGATTGCCTGTTTGTAGGGGGACCAGATCTCATTCTTCGCCGCTGGGATGCGGCCCTGCAGATCTTCTAGGCTTGTGGCTCCCTTAAGAAAGGGACGAGCGCCTTCAATAGCGGATAGAGTGCTGATCGCCTTAGGAGAACGCGGTCCAATCCGTAAGCCACGTAGGGCAGCCGCATTTGGATCGCCGACTGCAACGTTGCGGACTGTGTCAGCTGCCGCTCCCATGCCTCTAACTGCTGCGCCTGTTCCCTCGCCGAGGGCAAGTCCGCCGAAGAGTTCTCCGCCGAGTTTCGTCGCAGCATATCCGGGTCCACCATCTCTGACATCATGATACGCCTGAACCCCGCGATTCACGATAGGATTGGTGCCCTCATCACGCAGGTAAGTCGTACCGTTTGACTTCATGGGAGTATTCGGAAGATCCGGGCTACCCGGAACCATATCCAGGATGCCTTTGGCCGTATTTATGGGATGGACCAAGGGCGCGCCGATCGCTCCTACGACCGACTTTAGGCCTGTCTCTAGCAACGGCTCTTTCGGAGAAGTGCGCGTATTCGCGTCAAACGAATCCTGCACTCCCTTGAGAAATGACTTCGGCTGCTCTGCCGCAGTCATCGCAGAAGCAGGAGCAGTGGGCTTATCCCATTTGTCAAAGTCGGCAGGCAGCGTCTTGGGCGGCGCTTGATCCCATCCGTTGAAGTCTGCGGGGAGCGTAGCGGGAGGCTTTATTGCTGGAGGTGCCATCCGTCAGCCCCTTTCACATACGTATGACCTTGATAAGTTCTAGTTTCCTGAGTCCCTTGCGTAGAAGGCGACTTAGTAGCCGTGCGCCCACCCTTCCCACCAACAGACAGGCCGCCCGCAGTCGTCGGAACGCTAGGAGTCAGGCGAGAGAGCACGCCGTTGATTTCCTTCAGTTTGTTGCGAACGATGGCCGGTGAGTCTCCAGCGGTCGGGAGAGTCTCAAGCATGCGTTGCGCCTGTGCCTCTGCCGCCGTGCCGCCTGTCGTAGAGCGGAGAATGCCGATCTGCTCACGCAGTTGATTGAGTGCGCCAAGGGCCTGAACCTGCTGATCGTTCAGATTGCCTCGAACGAGTTGGCCGTTGACGTACTGGCCGATCGTAGAGTGTGGATCGCTCATGGCTGCGACCATCTTGGCATCAGAGAGCGCGCTACCTGAATTGTGCAGAGCTTCCAGAGCCGTCTGAGCGTGCGTTACAGAGCCTTCGAGATCGCGGAACTGGCCAACCTTGCCCTGCTGCGTGATGGCTGTCTTGGCACCTTTGAGGCCGCCAGTCGTAACGTTGCCCTCGTCATCCTGAAACTGCGGAGCGTTGGGCAGAGGATTGCCATCCGGACCGGTTCCGTAGAAGTTGGCATTTTGGTCATTCTGACGACGCTGTTCACCCTGGGCGCGAAGTCCAACGTTGGCCAACGCAATCTGCTGCTGACGCTCGAGGCGATGGATATGTTCCATTTCCCTGTCATACTCTTGAGTGCCAGGCATGTATTTATTTTTGGCAATGTCGCCAAAAATCTTGGCCTTCTGAGCGTTAGCTTCATGGATGAAGGTCTGCGCCGCCGCCTGGTGATATGCCATCGTATCCGGATCATCTTCGGTATTAGGAAGGCCAGTTTCTTCGTCATACCCGGTAACGTTGATTCCATGCTTACGTAGATCCGCAGCAGCCTTCTCTCGCGCAATCTGAGTCTTCTGCTGCAGGCCAGCCCTCGCAATATCGGGACGCGCCTTCGTGTAATCGGTGAGGGCGTTTTCCTGTTCGGTCTTGGCCTGCGAATACTGATTCCCAAGCTCCTGACCTAGATAGCCTTGTTCTTGCCCTAAAAGCCGCCTGTGGTTCTCTTCAGTTCCGGGCGTGAGCGCTGCCGCCCGAGGCGCAATGATCGACTCAGCCACATTGCCAACCCGAGCCAGCCCGCGCAGGAGTGGGTTCTTGATCTGAGAGATGCCCGAGCCAGTATCATTCAGCCGTTGCAATTCGTCCTGATGCCCAAGGATGGAGTTGCGGGTGTTCTGCACCATCGGGTCTGGCGTTTTGGTAACGATTGGGCCAGCCGCATTCGGAAGGACTGGAGCCACTATGGGTTCAGGTGGGGGAGGAGGAGCGGCGGACATCGCTGCAATAGCTGATGCAGCCGGAATCGGAAGCCGCTGAAGGTCTTTGTAATCGCGGATGAGGGCGTTGGCCATTTATGCTCCCGATGCGGCTCTGGCGCCGTTGCTGATTGTGTTGAGGATGCCCATCGTGTTCTGTAGCCAACCGTTCTGGCGGGCCTGATTCTGTGTCTGGAGAGACTGATTCGACAGACCGAGAGCGCTTTCTCCTGCGCCGACGTTCTCTCCGTAAAGACCCTCCAGCCCACTGATCCCCTCCCCGCGCTGCTGCTCCTGAAGCATGGCGTTCCGATTCTGAACGCCCAGAGAAGCGTCCGACAGGGCCGCCGTAGCGTCATGGGCTGCTTGTGTAGCTACCGGGGCGAACGCTCCTGCATTGTTCGTGCGCGCTGCCTGAAGGTTTCCCTGCCCTACCGTCGCCGCCGTCGCGCCTCCAATCGACTGCTTGGCCGCCGTGGTCATGTTGGCCATCGTCTGCGGGCTGAAGCCTTGGGGATTGGTCGCCATGCGATTCAGCGTCGGCGTGAGAATGTTGTAGGTACCGGTGGCACGATCCCCGAAGGTTCCCGCCAAGCCCTGCGCCGTAGTCGAATTTTTCCCTGCTGCTGCAGCCGTATCTCTTGCCAAGGCCGACCCCCTAAAGTTCTTTCGCGAAACAAGTCCAACGTGATTCAACCCAGCCAAAGACTTTTCTCAGCCTTCGACCGAAACTCTTCGATACCTGCGGAGGCATCCAGCAATGGGCATCGGTATAGCCCTGCGCCAATAGAAGGCCGTGCATCCCAAAATGCAGCTTGGCCAAAGTCTCCATGCGCCAGGCGGGATTTCTCCATTCCTTCTGCCCGAGGAAGTAAATCTCCACAGTCTTTCGTGCGAGAACTGCCTGAACAGGCACGTCATTTTCATCGACTGCCACAAGCAAGCTCACAAACTCCGGCTGCGTGAGGTCGGGAAAGGGATAGTCAAAGCCCTGCGCCGCGTGCATCTCTCTTAATGCCGATTCGTCTTCCGGTCGGTACGGTCGGATCATTTGCGAATCGGTGGCGTCGAACTGTTTCTGTAAGTCGCAGTCCCAAAGGCTGCAGTTCCTTGTGTTGATTGCATGGCTGGCCCTACGTGCGTCCCTGAGCCAACAGGCTGAGGAGTTGATCCTCCGTGATACACATCCGTCGACGGTGGCGAGCTTGGGTAGGCGTGATTAGACTTCCAGTAGTACGGTCCCGCTCCCAGATAGACTCTGTGGTTCTGCGATGCGCCCATGTCGATCTTGTGTGCGTTCTGAAAGTCCTGCGTGCGCGAGTAGTAGGCGAAATAGTTGATCCCGCGATAGGCTGGCGCATTATCGACAATCTGAATGTCGTGAAACCCGTCTGCTTCCGTCACCGACATGCGGCTGATCGGCGACGGGGCTGCTTGCTGTGCTCCTGTCGGGTCGGTATTGCCCTGATCGGCCTGGCTGTTGATGGCGCGTTCGACTTCATCCATTGCCGTTGCAAGCTTCGGGTCTAGATTCTTGATATGGGGTTTGTAAGGTACTTGGAAGCGCGCCATTACTGCCTCTGCCCGGTTATTGGTGCGTTCGGGTCGTTGAGTTGATAGACAATCGTGGCCTCAGCTAGTCTCCAACGAGCACCGTCGTCGCCGATACCCAAAAATCCACGTCGGCCGGTAATGTTGATGGGCCATTCCGATACAGGAGATGCGACCAAAGCAAGATCTTGCGCTTGGACTACGACAGGGCCATCCGATAACGTTCCAGATTGAAGTCTCGGAGCTATCACACCAGCGCCGGAGATCGTGAGGCCCAGATAGCTGAAAGTTTTCTGCCACATCGACAGCGCAGCCGGAGGAAAGGTATTGAAGCCGCCAATATTCCCCATATCGTCATCCGCAACGCCTGGAACCGTGTCGAGACGATAAAACTTTGCTCCAAAGGTGAAGCGCGTACCTGATCTTGAGCCTGCAACCCAGTTCAGAGGCCGTCTCCATGGGCACCACTTCGGAGGGCCGTCAAACTGAACCTCGTGATAGTCGTAAACCTGCATGGACTTGTTGCCATTGGCGTCGACCAGGCCCATATAGACCCGCTCGAAAGTGGGATCGTTCCACATCGCCGTGATTCCTGCGTAATTCCTCCACGTCGGCGCAATGATTGCGCTTACGTTCGTGGGGACGCGCCCGGAGTACCAGTGAAACCCTTCCGGCCCAGCGAAGGCGAACCATCCCTTGCCGATGACGACCGAATTCGCGTCGAAAGCGCTGCACTTGTCGGCGATCCCGTTGACATCCCAAGAGGAAGGCTCGGTGTTGCCGATCTGCTGAACCGAATACAAACCCTTTTGAGTGATGAAGTGAAGCGACTCCTGCAAAACAGCCGTAGCGCGGAGTTCCGTTGCGTCATCATTCGGACCCGCATTTCCTGTCAGTGCGTCGTAGGCTTCGGGATTCTGCACATAAGACCATCTTGCAAGAGGATTGCGCGCCGGGTTGTCGGCGTAGATCATCTGCAGATCTCTTACCGAGCCATTCACCGTCACCGTCAGCGTCATATCATCGGGGATCGTGGAAGGCATCGGGTTATTGAACGTGCCTGTGACGTATCCGATTCCGCCAATCGATAGTGTTGAAGAAAATCCAGTGCTCGCCGAGCTGATCGAGGCCGAAAGCGAGCTCGAAGCGAACCAGGCCCGTAGTGAATACCTAAGACCGCCCTGAAGGATGCCTACGCCCTGGCCGGTCTGTGCGGCATTCTGTGAAATGCTCCCACTACCCGTCAACACCGGCATGATGCCCGATTGAACCACTGACAAGGAACCGACCCCGGTCCATCCCTGAGGATATGGACTTCCAGGAAGCGTTCCGCCATCCATGCCCATGTTGAGCAAGCCGAGGACGGTGTTCGCCTCGCCAATCCACAACATACGGTCGCCGTACCAGTTCACACCACGCGGAAGGTTCAAGGCGATCTGCTGAATCAGGTTGTTGCCGGGGATATCGACAGCGAGGCCGCTAAGAATGGCGTCGTTGGTGAAATTCATCGTTCCCGATGTGGTTACGTTGTCGTAAACGACCGTCGCTGTTCCAAGAACTTCACCGTTGATGCGCGGAACGATCGGAAGCGTAAAGTAGCGTCCACCATTTGCGCCGGTGAAGGCAATCCCGCGAGCGACGACGTTTGCCGGCCCGATTGCAAGTCTGTCGAACTTGAGCGCGCTCGTGTTGGCGGGGATGGTGAACTTTGTGATCGGTCCAGCCTGCGTCGTCAGTCCGGTCTTGGTGATGAAATAAGGAAACGCCAGATAGGTCCCGGGAGACATTGAAACAGCAGTACCTGCGAAAGTGATCTGCCCACCGCTGGAGTCTCCATAGATGGCCGCTGGATCAAAAACAAATGTCGTGCCTGCCGTGATGCCGGACGCATTCTCTGCCGTCGCTGGGAACGTCACGGACGGATCAAAGCCGGTGATGGTAAACGAGCCGCTATTTCCGCCTGTCGCCGTCGCAATGGTGCGGTTGTCGCCGTCCATGGCGCCGTTTGCGTTCAGAGTGCCGTTGATGTTGATCGACTGCCCTGCAACGGGCGGGACGCCGGAGAGGACCACGTAGTTGTAAGTTCCGATGCCACCAGTCAGAGACGTTTGGGTAATCTGGAGGTCGCCGGAGTCTAAAGCCTGGGTGATCGGCCACGAATTGTTGTAGCTTGAGACGCTTGTCCCGCTGATCGGAATACTGCTGCCAACGACGAGCCCTGGAACTGAGGTCGCAAAGGTAATCGTGGCCTGCGTGATCTGATACTGGCCTGTAATTGCAGCGTCCGAGCCGCCGCGGTTCTGGCTTCCCGATTCCGGTACGATGAAAGTGAAATACCACCGTTCAGCCGAAGCGCCTGCGAATGGTGGTACGCCCAGACCAATCGAAGTTACCTGCTGGATGCCATTGTACTGCGCGAACTGCGCCGGCAGATTGGTGACGTTGACCAGTAGTGGAACGCCGAGAGAAAGATTCTCGTTGTAAGTGCTGGTAAGAACTGGATCGCCGCCCGGGAAGTGGCCTGCGCGAGCGTTCGCGGTATAAACCGTGATGACATTCCCTGGAGTCGTTGAACCGGGCCCAGCCGAAAGCAAGATGCCATCGAAAAATCCCAGTTGCCCCGGAAACCCCGGATCCAACTGAGTGATCGAAACAATATCGTAGGAGTCCCCAGCAATCAGGACTGGGGTAAAGCTCGGAGCCGCCCCGGGACCACCTTGGGAGACGCGGTACATGTTCTGGCCGTCCCACTGCCGCGGAGCATCACAAGGCCCTTGAGCGTTGAAGAAGGCCATGTACTCACGACCGTAAGCCGTAACAGAGTTGACCTTGCTCCCTGCCTGCACCTTGTCGATGATCGCGTAGGCACCGCCGTTGCGCGAGACGTAGATATTGCCGCTCACGTCCATCGCCAGCACATTCAATGTGCCATCTTTGGCAGTGAATTCCTTGTCCCAAACGATCTCTGCGGGCAGGGTCGTCGTCAGCCGAAACGGAGGACGTGTCTCCATGCCATCGACCATGTAAACCAGATCCGCACAGTCAGGGGCATAGTTCGGCGGGCACTTCTCAGGGAAGCAGTCCGTCTTTTGTCCCAGAAACTTCGAGAAGGTGACAGTAGAGATCTTGTCTACAGCCAAGTGCGCCGCCTCTGTCGAGAAAAGCCATAGCCGCGCCGTCTCGTCTGTGCGCGGTTCTCTCGTTTGGCTGCGCGATTCGCAAGAATGTTCTTCTCTTCATCGAGATCAGCCTTCAGTCCTGCCGCGGCGTTGGCTCCCATCCTGGACTTCACATCTTGATAGGCAATCCAGAGAGCAAGACATTCACCGGCCTTCGCAAACCAGATCGTCGGCGGCGTCGGATTTTGCTCGGTTGGCTGCGCCAGTTTATCCAGAGATGGGATAAATCGAATCCGAATGTCTGTCGGCTGGTAAGCGCCTCCGAGAATGTAGATGCTGTTTTCGCGAAACTCCCATTCTCCATAGACTGATCCATACGTCCCGCCATTCCAGCCATAGTTCCATGAGTTTCCGAGGCCGCCGAGTTTTTGCTTCATCTCGTAGAACGGAACATTCTGCCCTGTCGCCCTCTGCCACAACTGCAAGGGCTCAAGCAGGCTCTCGGGCATCGTCGGCTCGTCATAGTGAAAGCCTGATGCATCGTCGAAGCCGTCATATCCAAGCCGAGACTGCGCGGATGGATCGGAATACACCGCGCTCGCCGGCACAGAGATGATCTCCTCGGCATACATCGCCGACTCGACGTTATTGTCCTCGAGCCAGTTCGCAAGCCTCCCATAACAGAGGTTGAGAACCACCCAGGTGCGCGGATCGTCACTCTTGAGGATCTGCCCGGTGGTTCCCCCCTGCATGTCATTGATCAGGAAGCGAGCGTATTCCAAGATCTCGTCCGAGCTATAGAAGACCTTCGAGCCTGGAAATGGATCGACCAGCGGCACTTACTTGGCTCCCTGAATCGAAGCCTTCAGCGCTTCATAGGCCTGCATGTTGATGATCTCGTGGCAGGATCCGCACTTCGGAGCCTCGGGACGTACCGGCGAGGAGCAGAATGGGCAGACCGTCATCTCCTGCGCCTCGCTCATCCACGGCTTCTTGACGTTCAGATAGCGAGCGGCGCGGTAGAACTTGTCATCATCCACACTCTTGCGGTCCATCGGATCAGGAGAGGCGAAGAGTTGGTCCGCCTGGCGCAGCTGAATGTTCAAGCGCTGGATGAGTTTTGCCTTCGCCGCGTCAAGCTCCTGCTTGGTCGGCTTCTCGTTCTTCGAGGCGAACACACCCCAGCTGGCAATCTCGTCATTCGGGCCGCCACCATTCAGCACAGCAGCGACGATGTCTTCGCCAGCGGTCGGGCGATTGCGGTAGGTCTCGGAGTCGCCGAAGTGGGGATAGATGTCTTCGACCGTGCCGGGGATCGCCTGGGGTGCGCGGACGTAAGGCTTATTGTCGGGGCAGGCCGGTATGTAATAGATCCCTGTCGTACCGGTGTTGCGCGTCCACTCATTGCCGTAGATGTTGAACAGGTAAGCAGGATCACCGGTGAGCAGGCGCGGATCCAGTCTTTCAACTGTGATGTTGCCGCGATCCACTCGGCCGCGAGTCATGTACTCTTCATGCGTCATTACTGACATGTGTTGCTCCTTATTTGATGAACCATTTCGAACCGTCCCAGCACGCTTGATAGGGAGTGTCCGCTACCGCTGTCATCGCTGCCTTGATGTTTCCTGCCGTTGTCGTCGTCCATGCACCATCTGCAATGAACGTCAGACAGCCGATGAAATTTGTGGGTGCCGTGATCGTGGCGATTGCAGCCGTACCGGTGATATGAGTAAGCCCAGCAATCGGCGCAATCGTGCCAGCCGAAGCAATCGCCGTTCCGAGAGTCGTGCCCGGCATGACTGCGCGGAACGACCCTTGAACGTCCAGCTTGACCCCAGAGTCAACGACGGCCGTGCCGAGATTCACATCTCCGCTCCCAGCAAAGATCGAAAAAGCCAAGGGCTCTCCGAAAGGCTGAATGGAAAGGCGATTGTTGCTGGAGTTGGTCGCGATCTTGACGTAGCTGATATCGAACGAGTCATTCGTGAGCTGCGCGTTGCCAAAGATCATGTTGGCAATCGTCGTATTGCCCATGTTCGGCAGAAGGATGCGAACTGGGTAAAAGTTCGTCTGTGAGGCTTCCGTGTCGTTCAGGAAGAGCGTCGAGGCCGTGGTTGAGGTAACCGATGAAGACGCGATCGAAGTGAGTGCGGAGAAGGTCTTCGCTCCAGAGAAAGTCTGCGTTCCGCTCAGGGTTCCGACATTGGCCGGAATGATTCCCGAATCGGCTCCATTCCCTGCCCCGTCGCCATTGATGAGGTTAGTTGTGCTGGGGATTGTGGCGCCACCGCCGCCTCCGCCACCACCGCCTGTGCAAGGGTTGGCTGTGCCGCAGACATGATATTTCCCATCAGCACCGAGGCCTAAGAGAAGGAAGGGCTGCGCATTGTCGTAAGAAGGTCCCGCGGTGCCTGTAGTCGCAAGAGAACTGTATGGACCACCGCCTGTGTCCGACACGAGGCCGATCATCGGCGGTGCATTGAAATAGGTCTGACCTGATGCCGTACCGACCGCAAGGAATAACAAAGCCGCTAGTTTCATTGGATCAACTTGCCTCCTGCTTTCGGTAGTCGGGCATAATCTTTGTGCGAGATGCGGCCAATCCGTTCCTGATCGCGCTCGAAATCTTCGGGGGTGCGGAAGTTGTTCTTCTTCCCTGTTACTGGCTGCTGAATCCGACCTTGCGCGGCAGAATCGAATAGCTCGTCAATCTCTTGTGCAGTGCGCTCAATGCCTTCGCGTTCCTTCGCCTTCAAGTTCTCGCGGATGGCGTCGGCGCGCTGCTCGTATGGAATGTGCTTCGAGGCTTCAATAGCTTTGGCGAGGACACGGACGTTCTCTTCTGACGGCGACCAGTCCTGCGGGAAGTTCTGCGAGAAGAAATAGACGCCCTGCCTCGGATACTCTCCGTTCATCGCTTCCATCAGTTCGTTCCAGCCAGCTTCGGGGCCTGCCGCCTTGATCGGAGGAAGCCAGGTTTCGAGAATCCAGCACGGCTCGAGATAGATGTATTCCGGCGCAACCTCGCCCATGAACCAAAGCATCTTTCGCTCTGACCAGATGAGCCGATAGTTCGGTGTGCCATGCGGGTTATTGCCGAAGACAGCCAGCATCTTCTCGACAAACTCTGGAGTTGACTTGCCGTCACGAAGCATTCAAATGTCCTTGGGGAAAGGAGGCTGGTGGTTGCCAGCCCCCTCGGGTTTACAGGTTGGTAGGAATGGTGAGGCCCGTTATCGCCGATTCCTGCGCCGGGTTGATGCAGAACACATCCGCCTCGAGTGCCCAATACTTCAGGTTCGAAGCGACTACTGAGCCGTCTGTGGTCGAGATGACCGGGAAGACGGTCTGCGAGGAGCCGGGGGGCGAGTACGGCCCCAGTTCCTTCGTGGTCGCCATGCCCCAATTCTTGATGAGCATGGAATCAACGCGGGTAGGATCGCCGTGAAGCTGAGTGATCAGCTCGCGTCCGGCCATCGTGTCTGGGGTGGTAGCGGGAAGACCGTCGAAGGTCTTGAGCCCCTGACCACTCTGAGGACGGAAGATCTGAGAGATCGAAACGCCTGCAGCTTCCCATGCGGCCGCCTGCTCAACACCCACGATGAATTTGAGGGAATTCAGCAAGTCTTTGTTCTTCGTGCCGATCTTGCGGATCGACAACTGAAGAATCGCACGCACCATCACTGGAGTCAGAGCACCGCCGCCGGCAATAGCGGAGATGTTCAACTGGCCAGGATAGGTCGCACGATTGAGGGTCAGGACCGTCCCGGTGTTGGTCGACACGTGATAGTCGTAGATGCTCGACAGGGACGAGCCAGCCGTACCTGGAGAACCATCGACCATAACCAGGTCGCCGACGGCCGTACCAGCCGGAGGAGCCGCAGCAAGCGTCCATTGCTTGTTGTTGGCATCCACCGCTGCAAAGGTGGAGGGAGTAGCTGAGCGAACCGTGCCACCGAGCGCGGGATAGAAGAGAACATCCTGGCCGATATACCCGTTGTTCGCATTGGCTACAGTGAGGACATTGCCAGAGATCGCCGTAATGACGCCGAGGGTTCCCGAGGGCGAGAAGAAGAGAGCATCCAAGAACTGCTTGAAGTTCTCCATCTGCTGTGCCTGCTCAAGCGAGGTCAGTGAGGCCACTGACTTATCGTTCGAGTTGGTTCCCCAGTATGCTTCGGTCGTGGACTCAAGCGCCCAGAGGAAGCCCTTGGTCGAGACGAAGCCCGGAACCGTGTTGATCGAACCACCGCGACCGAGGGTTCCACCATCGAAGTTGGCGAGGCGTCCCTTGCCACCAGGTGCAATCTGGAGCGGGATGCGGAGAGAACGCTTGGATACGGGAACCGAGCCAAGCCCACCGTTCCTCATGATCATGGTGATGACTTTGTCTTCACCAGTGAGGAACAACTTAGGGAGATTGCTAAGGACCTTCTCTTTTTGAAGGCCAATAACATTAGAAGTATTTGAAGCGGCCATAACAGGCACCTTCTGGTGCTTGCGGTCACCCCTTTACCTTGCGGTCAGCCCGGGCATTGCTGTGTATTGACGTCGCAGCGAATTGTGTTGCGGTTTGAAACAGGTTGGTGCATTGCCGGAATTTTCTTCCAGTGATGACGTCTTCTCCCGAAGGACCGGGGCACGTTCCCGGTATCACCGTTAGTTGTTCTGGCTAAAGTCTGGCGTATTCGCCGTGGTATTTCTTTGCCGCCTCACCGTAAGCTTTTGCGGCCAGTTCAGGAGTCGCATGAAGTCCGAGGGAAATAACCCTTCTATTACAAGAAATCCTTGCCTGCCATTTTCCTGTGTGATCGTGAAAGCGGACGCCTTTGAGCCCCGCCGTATTTTTTTGGTGCGTGCGACGGTTTCTGCAGTTTTCTCCGGCTGTTGCGGACCGAAGATTGTAGCCGCAATTGTTCAGCGTATCGCAATCCTTGTGATCCACAACAACGCCTTCTGTCGCAGCTATGACGACTCGATGCAGCAATTCACTCCTCCGCTTTGCACCGGGAAGACTCACATTTCTCACCGCGTAAAAGCTGCGGGTTTTAGGGTTCCAGAGCGCCAGCCAGTTGTGTTTGCCAGCATATTCCGCATCTTTTTCGTCGATACGGCTGTACATCCCTTGCGTCAACTGAACGTATGCTATGGATGGACCAACCACCCTTATAACTTCACGGACTTTTCGTGTGAAAATACCCTTAGGCATCGGTTCTCTCCTACAAGAGATTTGCGTTCGTGCGGCCCTGCAAGGCCAACAGCGACGATGCCTCTATTCTACATCCAGCCAGTTGCCCACTTGCCATTTTTTAGCTTGGCCTTTCCTTCAATAAGCTGCGCCGTGGCTTGAACTGTTGACCGCCACTCCGGATCGAGTTGATCCCAGTCTGGTTGCTCTTTCAGCGTGACCGTGCCGGGCTCGGAAGATGCTTGTCGTGTGCCCGTCTGCTTGGTTGCGGCCTTCTGTGCCGACGCCTGAATATTCCGAAGGAATGGCTCAATCACCTTCGCGGCCTGTGGTAGAAGCCTCTGATACTGGCTCTGGATGTAAGCGATCGACTTCGAGGCATCGCCGGTGCGATAGTAAGCCTCAAGCTTGTCTTCAATACCGGGAACTGCGGCCAGCAATTCATTCACCTTGGCCTTGACCATATCCTGATAGCCCTTCATGGCCTCAGGGTCGATCTTGCGGTTGCCGATGATGCGGTCAATCTCTGGCTTCATCTTGTCAGCCAGGTACTTCTCTGCCTGCCCTGCTACGCCCGTCTCAAAGTCTGCACGCCGCTTGGTTTCAAATTCCTGCTCGCGCTGCTTCAGTTGCTCTTCCCGCGGGTCGGTGCGTTTCTGCTCGAACTCCGCAGCCTTCTGATTCATGTCGTGCATCGCGTTGTAAATCTCTGCGATCACTCCAGCCGCGCCGGGGTCTAAATCTTTACGAGCCTCGTAAGCAGCACGCAGGTTCTGAAGGCTGAAGCCTGCATTCGCCATCGTGTTCAGCGTTAGGCGGTTGGTGTAATAGCCGTACTGCTCGGGTGCGCGTGAAGCAAACTCGTTGATGACATGAGGCGCAGACTTTAGAAATCCCTCGACATTGCGCTCGGCCAATCCTTTGATCGTTTCGGCCCTTCCGCTATCCAGGCCGTCCCACAATTCGCGTACTTCTTCGCGCTCGGAGGTAAGTTCCTTGATCCCCTCAGGTCCGCCAATCTCTTCGATCAGCCCTTTCGCTGCCTGCGCCTCTAATGGCGTCGGGAAAGCTTGTCGATACTCCTGATCCGAGTAGTAAAGCCCCTTGATCTGCTTCGCTACCTCTGGGCTCGTGGCCTTGATGCCTGCAATGGCTTTCTTCAGGCCATCGGGCATCTTCCGGCCGTCTTGGGCCGCAGGCTCTACTGGCTCTTCTTCGTCGCCTTCAGATTCTTCCTCAGACTCATCGCCTTCGGCCTCGTCTCCCTGCTCCTCGGCTTCGTCCGCAACGTCTGTCTCAGGAGTTTCCTCGCCAAGTTCGGTTGATTCTGCCGGTGTCTCATCCACTACCTCTGCGGGCGTGTCCATCACCATCTCGTCCATTTACTGCACTCCTGTCGGTGCTTTCGCTGCTGCATCCTGAAGCTCTTGCCCTTGAATGTCTTCGGGCGTCAACTGAATCCCACCCTTGGCCGCGAGCTGTATCTTTCCTGAAATCGGTAGATCCTTATAGCCAATCGTTTCGCCTGGGCCTTTCGGCGCCTCCGGTAGTGGCTGCATCGCTTGCTGTTTAGCTGCTTCGATCTCGTCCAGCTTCTGCTTGTACTGCAACCCATAGAGGCGTACGTTCTCAAACCACTGAGGGTTCTCCTGTTTCGCCCCACGGCCGGCGGTCTGCATCCAATGCTTCACCGTGCGGAAACCAATCTTGTAGTCGGCATCTTCGAGATATTCCGTGTCGAGTGCGATCGGGCTGACAGGCTGAACTGCTGGTGCTGGTTGGCCCATGCCAGGGAAAGCCTGCTCGGGCATCTGCGTGATGTCCGGCTCAGGCACCATGTCCTTCATCGCCGCGATATCTTCGAGCACGTTGTTCCGTAAGTCCTCACCGGGATAGACCACGTCCTGAAGCCCGATGTATTCCTTCAGCAGATAGAGATTGTCCGGCTCTTCCTCCAGAACCCAGTCGGCAATGTCGCCGCCCATCTGCAGCATCTGCATGATCTTGTTCGACTTCTCTGTCCACGTCTCAGGGAAGTTCTCATCCGACTCATTCGTGAACGAAAGTCCCTGCAAATCACTAGGAGAGAGCTTGACCGGCTCCGGCTTTCCGCCCTTGCGTTGCGGGGGAAGAGTCGTTGCAATCTCATCCATCCCTTGAGAAGCCAGCCTTACCGCTCTGGTCTTCTCTCGGGCATTCCAGGCCGTGAAGGGCTTCCAGACGATCGCCATCTGGCCTAAGGCCATGTTGCGCGCCTGGGCATAGCCGGAGGCCGTCTTCTGATCCTCCATCTCCGCGCCGAAGAGTGCAGGCTGCTGGCCGCTCACAAACTGCGACTGCGGGCCCTTGACGTTCTCTATGTACTGCACCAACTGCTCCGGGGGATTCACCGGCTGCGTCTGAAAGAAGCTGTTCGAGGCAGGCTCATTCAGTTTGCGAGTCATCTTCCTGCTTGCGCCAGGCATCTCCCGCGTCTTGTTCAGCCCATCAATATCCGTAGCCGTGTCATAATACGTGGTCGACAGGCCATGATCGAACATCTCCTCAATCAAGTTCTGGCCAGTGTTCACAGAATCTTGAAGGGGCATGAGAGCCGCACCAACGCTCGGTGGGCTCATGCCATCGCCGGGGAGGGCAAAGATTACGTCCAGCCGCGAGTCGATGTCCTCGGGATAACTGCCGAGGTAAACGTCTCCATTCCTGACGACACACAGGCCATCGGGGTACATCTCTTCCAGTTGCGACCGGTCTGCTTCCTCGAAGTGCTCGAAGAATTCAGGGCGCATGTAGCTCCACGTCTTCGTCGCCAACGAGTAAGCGTCTTCACCGGTCTGTACGTCGATCGAGGTATCCGTCCCAGCATGGCGCTTAACCGCGATCCGGGCGTTGCGCTCATAACTGTCTCCATTGCCGCTGTTGATCTTCTTGCGGGCCTCGGGGAACTCTTTCTTCATCTGCGCCTGGGGGAATTCGTTCTCAATCTCCACCAGCGTGCAATTCTTCAGCGGGATCACATCATCCGAACTTACGGTAATCGGAAGCCTCGACTCCAGGACGCCGAAGAACTCGGTAAACTCTTTCCCGTCCCGCGTCGTCGTGCGTGTCATGACTCTGCCATCGGTCCAGATGAGACGTGCAAACTTCATCTGCATCGTCGGCATGTCATTAAATTTGTTATAGATACGCTCGTAGGTCGCCGCCTTCGAGGTGTTGCGGATGCTTATCGGGTCGAACGGGTTATCAGCTTCAGGCCTGACCTTAGGGCGTGCGCCCATGAAGGTGGAGATGAAGATCTTTCCATAGCCCTGGTAGATGTTGAACGTGCGATCGTAAGGCGAGTCGCTATCTGAGTCGAAGACGACATTCTCGGTGTCCTCAGACCAATAGAACTGCTGGATGCCGCGGAAGTAAAGTCTCTGGTCCCGAGCATTCTGCACTTCCTCCATGCGGTTCGCTTTGCCCTTGGAGTTGTGCTGAATGATCTTCGAGATGACCTTCTTCTGGAGTTCTTCGTCATCGTCCAGAGTCGGCGCTTGCTGCTCTTCCTCGGCCGCGTCGATCTGTTCGTCTAGAGTCTCATCCATTACTTGCCGGTCAGCCTCTTGAGCATGCTCGACCCACCCTTAGGCGCGGGCTTCGCTGCCTTCTTGAACATCGAGGGCTTCTTCTTGCCGTCTAGCACCGGCTCTTTCATCATTGCCTTGGTTCCGAATATGCCTGCCATTTAGATATGCTCCTGAAAGGATTCGAGTCTCTTCCGCTTCGTGCGGGCCTTTGCTTCAAGCTCTTTGCGCCGGATATGCCATGGCACTGCGCGGGGCTTGCCGGTGACGCTGAAATTGGTAGCAGGTTTGCTCAATTCACCGGGCATCTGCTGGGCATGTGCTTCATCAAAGATGCTGGCCAATGATTCGCCAGCCGTTTGCTTTGGCTTCGCCGGGATTGCATGAAGAAATGAGAGGACAACAAACATCAGCCCGGCGACGCCCATGCCAGTAACCACGCCACACAAGAAGTAGATGTTCATCGCATTAGGTTCCTCATAAACGATCCCATCATGTCGATCTTCTTCTCGCCGCACTTCCCGCACATAAAGTAGTCAACCAATTCGGTAGCTGAAAGGATTCGTACCCAATTGCCGTGCTCGCATGTCGGCTTTTCCGGCGCTTTAGGCGCGCTGTTGGCCTGTTCCAATACCGTATGCTGGATCATCGCCGTCGCACTCTCCCGCTCACCTGAAACTCAGGCCGATTCAGTTGCTCTCTGAAGGCCACCTCAGCGAAGTAAGCCTCTTGATATGTGCCCTTCTGCACTCTCGCCATCTGCTGCTCACCGTGCACAACCTTGTCCGGCTTCCTGCCGGAGCCAAGCATCGACTGCAAGCCATACCTCAGGTCGTCGGCAACGTCCATGGCCAGCACAGCCATGCCCTTGTCGGTCTTTACAACGTCGTCAAGGTCCTTCTCGTTCCGCATCAGCACTGGGATCGTCTCCAGCGCCTCGGGGCACTCACTTGAGATGATCCAGACCGTATCGCCTGCCTCGGCTTCCATCTCTGCCGTGCGTTTCTCTGGCGGCGTCGCCCAAATCCTTGTGTTGTTCAGAAGCTCATACATCAACTGCCAGCCAGGCTTCCGGCTGTTGTCCGCAACCTCGGGGTGAGGCATCCCGTACTTCTGCAACTCACGGCCTATGATGATCGGCACTGTGTCTTCTGAATCTCGCTCACCAAACTGCTCAGGCGAGAACGGATAACGCTTCAGCCGCTCGCGCTCATGCTGAGGGGTACGGGAAACCAACTCCCTCGCCAACTGCGAGCTTGTAAATTCGTTCACGATGAACCGGCGGTAAGTAGAAACAACCGTCAGCGATCGCGGTACTGTCCAACCCAGCCAATGCTTTACTTCGCTCGGCGTCAGCGTCGTCTTGCCATGCCAATGCGTCGAGCAGAAGTGCGTCTTGCCCCAGTCTGTAGACATCCAGCGCGAGTCCCAGGGCCTTATAACGCCTTCACAAACCTCAGCCGCCTTCAGCGTGGCCTTGTAGTCGAACACTCTGCCAAAGTAAGCGCCTTCGAGCGATTCCCACGAACCTAGTAGGTCTCTTGCTCTGATTGCATCATCCAGCGCATTCAGCTTGCGGCCATACGGCGCCCGAGTCGTGAAGTAAACGAATCGCTCTTGATCCGTCCAAGAGTAGTAATCGTCCTCAGTCAGACCATCAGCTTCAAGCTCTGCCCGCGACCACTCCACATTGTCCCAAGGGAAAACATGGATGAAGGTGTAGTCGTCAGGATCTTCGTTCTCATTGAACTTCTTCTGCGGGCCGAATCTGTTGCGAAGCTCCTGAATACCGATGCCGCCCATGTTGAAAAGCAGAATGAGCTTCGGCTTGTATTTGCCCTTGCCGCGAATCGCAAGATTGAGCTCACTGATCTCTTCCCAAGTAAACTGTTCCGCCTGATCGAGGAAGATGTACCGGATATTGCCCGATCGAAACCGGCGCTTGATGTCTTCCAGAGATTCGGCATAGCTGCAACCTATAACGGAAGTCTGGCCGCCTGCGGGAATGTTGAACCGCATGTAGGTGTTATGCGCGTAGTCGTTCAGTATCGGAAACTCGCGCTTGATCTGCTCAAAGTGGAACTTGCGGACCTGATCTGAGTTCCGCATCACATGCTCAAGAACCACCCCTGGCTGATCCATTGCCAGGACCATCGAAACGCGATCGGCTCCGCCGGATTTAGCAGAGCCACGGCCACCACCAACCCCGATCACCGTAGCTCTATGGTTCTCTATGTAGTCGAGCAGCAGCCCCTGCTTAGGCTGCAGGTGGATATTGTTCAAGGCCTACCTATGCCCGATGTGCCAGAGCGAGCAATATCGGCAGAGATAGGTATTACTTTTGCCCAGCTTGGTCGAGACGATGAAGCTTACGTTCCGATTCGGCTGCATGTATTTCATGGTCAATAGCGCCTGCTTCCGTGAGTCAAAGCCTGCCTTCTGGCAGAAATGATCGACATAAGCTTCGGGAGCCAGAAGATAAGCTGCAGCCATGACAATCCTCGGTGCGTGAATGGGTGGGGTTGGACTGGTTAGCCTGCGGACGCTACCGCTACGCCCTTTTGGGAAGACTAACCAGCCGCCACGGTCCATACCCCTGCCGTGGCTATCGTACTTACGTCTTCGGGATGTCCTGAACCGCCGGCGCATCCTTCACGGTCGCATTGGCTGCGAACTGAGGCGAGTGCGTCTCCGCAAACATCTCAGCCGCTCGCTTATTGCTGAAGAACTGCTCGAAGTCGCCCAGGGTTGCCTTCCATAGCCGGTTGGCGTCCTCGACAGCCGTTGCCTGTGGGTTCGGCCCTTCTACCTCAGTCACCGTATAGCCATTGACCTCGTACTTGTAAGGCCCTGGCTCGGTGTTGGCGATCTCTTCCGCACGGTCAGCTGCGATCTTCTCGGTTGCCTCTGTGTGGTACGGAAGCGCGGAGGTTGCCGGGTCCAGTGCTGGATCAGGTTTGTTCTCGGTGTTCACCGGCGTGCCCTGCACAACTACATCCTCAGGCGCGGCGGTGCTGGTTGGAACGTCCTGTGCAGGCTCGGTTGCCTCAACGGGCTGGTCTACTACGTTCTCATCGCTCATCTATCTCTCCTTCGACCCTGCGCGGGTCACAGTAAATTGGATCGGGCCGCCGTCCTCGCCCGTATGCTCTTGCCTGTCTCTCCACTCCGTACGCTTACGGTTCTTCAACCAGAAGATGCAGGCAGTCGTGTCAGGTGGAACAATCTCGCGGTAAGGGACCTCAGTCACCTCGCCGTCTTTGTTGCAGAAGATCTTTACTGCCTCATGCTCAAACCCTAAGGCTCTGCGATACAAGGAACGCTCAACTCTTTGGTCGGCTTCATCCTTGCCAGCTTTTAGGGACTCAAGAAACTCTGGGAAGCTGTTCTTCCACGCATTGATAGTCTGCTCGCTAACCTCAAAGAAATCAGCTATTTGAATATCTGTTGCGCCGAGCTTCGCTAACTTGGCCGCTTGCTCTGCATACTCAGGTCGGAAACTGCTTGGCCTACCGCCTGCCACTATGCCATTCCTCGCGTATCAATCTGGCCCATGCGGGCTCTATAGATGTCCAGGCAGACGTTGATAGCCTGATAGCCAATCTGCTCGTTCAAGAGATCAAAGGCTTCCTGCCAGCTGCCGACATACTGAATCTTGGTGCTCGTCTCTAATGCCCAGCCGTGGCCGAAGCAATAGATTCTCGGCTTCACTTCGCCTTCTTTGGGTCGATCGCCGACTGTTTGACGCCCACTCCCGGAAGCGTTCCCTCATCCGAGCCCACTATCACAAGCTTCCCTTGCTGCTCATCCCACTTCATACCAGGGTTGAGAGTTTCAAGGTCATGAATGGCCTTTGCATGAGCCTCGGACAGGTTCTTTCCAATCTCTTGAGCCTCGCGTTGCGTCAGAGCGCTTTGCAGGTTTGTGATCTGGATCCTGAGCGTCGCGTTCTCATTCTTGAGCTGCGTCAACTCGTCCGGTTTCTGTGCCATGGCGGGGAGGGCCGCAAGCAGCAATATCGCTAATGTCTTCATAAATCCCTCTTGATAAACTTGCCCTTCGAATCTCGTATAGGCTTGTACCTGTCCACACCGAAGGCATAACCAATCCAGGCTGCGAGCGAGACAGCGCAGAAGAGCATCAGCCCGATCTCGAACTGTGTCGTTCCGCTTAGATCGCACATGGTCAGTGATGGATAACGAGATTCAAAACAGCTAAAATCACGCCACTGACGATAAGCCAAACGACGCGATTCATTGTGTTACTGAATTTCTCTAAAACTTTCTCGGTTCGCTCCACAGCATCCTCCAGAAGTTCAAGTCTGGTGCAGACGCCGGGCTTTCCGTTCCCGTAATACAGGTCATTCCACATCTTGTCGATCTGCGGACGGCCTGATTGGGTTTCTCTATGCCCCGGTTCTGCCACACCTTTTCTCCCCCGTTAGATGGCCCGCAGAACCTTGGCAGCATAAAATGTTACGCAATTGGATCAACCGTTCCGAGCTTCGAAAGATCGATTCCGGTCTTTGAATCGAGGTAACCGGTGATGCCGGCTTGTACGGCTGTGTTGTAAACGTCGAGCTCAGCCAGCACATCAGCAGGAAGGTTCGTCTGCGACTTCAAGACAGCAATTACGCCCGAGAGAGCACCAAGGGCTGTAACGGCATCCTGCACCTTACCCTGGCCGCCCTGGATGGCCTTGATCGCATTGCCGATGATCGGAGCCAGCGAGCTTACGAGGGTAGCGATAGTTGCTGGTATCTTCCCAGAGGCAGAGAGCGAACTTAGGGCGGTCGTGACGACGAGAAGGATAAGATCGAGTCCCATTATTTACCCCCTACAGGAAGAGCCGCCTGGTCTGCGGTCACTTGGTTGATGGCCTTCTCTGCAGCAGCTTGTGTCGCTGAGCCGTTGTGGTAGGCAGCGTACACGGTATCCGCGGTGTTGAGGTCGGCAATGAACTGATTGATTGCAACCTTCTCAACTGGGGAGGGCTTGAAGGTTCCGGCCTTGGCCTGATCGCTCAGAGACTTGGCCATATCGTGTGCCGTGCGGAGGGTCTGGTAGGCCGTCGAGTCGAAGGAATTGATGGATCCGGGTATGGGTGCCTGTACGGTCTTATGGGCGCAGCCGACAGGAAGCATCAGCGATGCGGCGACAGTAAGCGACATGAGCGCTTTTCTCATTGGGTAACTCCTGGAGTTGCAATTGGGGTGGCCGTCTGCTCTGTCGTCTTGGCCGTTTCTGTCTTGATGAGGCCCGAGGGCTCTTGCGTCTGCAGGGTATTTTCTACCTGCTTGAAAGCTTTGGTTTGCATGGCAGCATGGCCAACCTTGTCCAGGCTGGCGCCAATAATCTGAGCCACGTTGTAGGCCCAGCGAATGAAGAAGTTCGTCTGGCCTTCAGGGAGAGGGGGCATTGCGCTAATGACCGCGGCGAGGAACCAGCCGGCGGCGAGGTAGAGGATGACTACGGGGTGATCGAGGATGAACTTGATCATGCCGCCTCTCTTCGTGCCAGTTCCTCTGACACAAATCGAGAAGCCTCCCACACCATCATGTTGCGATTCCGCTTGCCATCTTCGGAACTCTTGGGGCCCTCAAAGCGCAAGCCGAACATCTCCGCGTACGGGAGTGGGTCGCGCAGTCTCGCCTGCTCATTGCGAGCGGCGATCGATTCTGCCAAGGTCAAATCTCTTACGCTCTCGCCTTCGACTACCCACGCAAGTGTGCAGTCCCTGTCGATACCTTTCAGGGCCTGCTTGCGCTTGATGTAATACTCGCGGCTCACGTTATAAATGCGGGAATTTATGTTCATAAGAGACGGGGATTCATTTTCACTGGGGAGCCTAACAATCGGTGCTAGGAACCGGGACTAAAAAACCGGGAGGACTGGCCCTTTACCTATCCCCCCGAATATGCCTAACTCTCTTGTAGGAGAATCTGGTTCCCCTATGCTTTGTGTGCATGATGCATCAGGATCTGTGCAGAACCTAGCGAATTATGCAGAAGGATTGTGGGCCACAACATTTCCTGCTTCGATCATCTCGGCCTGAAGGAAAATCTGAGAAATGCTCAGTTTCATGGCTATGGAAAGCTCTTCTATCCTGTCGAGCTTCGGCGTAAACCTGCCATTCTCCACCAGTGAGATGTAACAGCGATCAACGCCGGAACGCTTGGCAAGCTCCTTCTGCGTCATGTTGCGAGACTTCCGTGCTGCCCTCAGTGCGAGCCCGATGGGTACTGTCATCGTATGACTCCTGGGCGAACCCGATCTCGATAACGAGTAAATGCAGCCTCAATCTCAAACTCCCTCTTCAGTTGCTCATCGGTGCAGGGCTTCAGCTTTACAGTTTTTTCCTGCGTAGCGGGGTTACGTTTACCCTTCGGTATTGCATCGCCACAAGCGATCAAGCAGTTGTTTGTTCCTGAAGTGCATACTTCGAACTGATGATGACTATCGATCCAAGTAGGGTCTTCAGCGTAAAGATTATGATTAACCCGACTCGTCTGCCCTAAAGCTGACCCCGCTAATAGCGCCAACACGATCAGAGTTTTCATATCGCCCTCAGCATGCGCTCGTGAAAGAAGTTGTCTCTCTCCTCGGCCGAGCGAATATCCGCCAGCCTGGATCTACGGGTGCCATCTTCCTTGGTCTGCTCCCATGCCTTGTTCGCATGAGCTCCGCAGTAGGCTCGGCCCTTGGTTCCCATACGGAGCGCGATCGATCCGCAATCAGTGCAAATTGTCGTCTTCATGTGTTCCCTCCAAGGCAGTTACTTCACGGCACGTACAACAATTTCAGTTCTAGGGTTATCTCGATCTCTCTGCTTGCGGGCGTTCATCTCGATCACAGAGGAGTCCGTCTTCAGCACTCCGGCCTTCACCAGCGAGTCGATGACGCACTTGGCATAGTTGTCGACGTCGCCGCGGCTTCCATGGCCCTGATAGACCGTGTAGGCCACGAAATGGGTCTTCCCTTCAACCTGGCGCCCCATCGCATAGACCGAGACAGCATGCATCCAGTCCTTCGCCTGCGCGGTGACGTAGTGTCGGCCCATGCGCGTGTGCTTCACATAGTGATTCACTGTCGGTGGCTCGAGTGGGATGGTCAGCGAAAGCTCGATCATGCTTCACGCCCCGGCTCTTTGATAGCACACAGCGCGGAGCTTTCCTGAAAACCTGCCCCAATCGCCAGAATCGATCCGGCCTTGCGCTTCCTCTTTCGAGGAGTAGAGGAAATCCCATGCAATATCACCCGGGGCTTCCGCCCATTCGATAACCCAGATCTCTTTCACCGCGTCTTCCTCTCCACCACCGGTATGCTGCCCGAGCCGCCGCATTTCTCGCACTGCTCAACAAGGCCTGTGGCGCACCAATCGCAGGGCACGAGGCTGTAGCTTGGCTTCTTACGCTTCATCGGCTGTACGTGCTTTCCACGCGCTTGCCCGAATCATCGAACGAGGGGTTCACTGCGGCGAGAGGGCTGCGGCGCAAGGCTTCAGCGGCCGCCTCACGGTGCGCCTTATCGAGCACCTTCTTCTTCAGTCGGCGATCTTTCTCCAAGGCCTCATCTTCGAGGAAGAGCACGTGTTTGGGGCAATAAACAGAATCCGCCGCCGTCAGCTTCAGGCAATGGATGTCGGCATCTTCGTATACGCGCTTCTTGCCATTCCAAACCTTCTTTGACCCCAGTTTGTACATGCATCCGAAATTGCTCTTCATTGCGTTCATGCCATCTCCTTCACTTTCTTGAAATTTCGAGACTCTGCCAAAAGAACGGTTACGCCATCCGGAGCCATATGCGACTGGCTAAATTGGCGATAAGGGATGTAACTGGCTTCTCTGCATCGATGCATGCCGGTCAAGCTAGCCAGATCCGCAACGAATGCTGACCACCCGCAGCGGCAGTAAGCGAAGACCATCACGCCGCCTCCTTCGAGAGAAACTTCTCTCTACGCTTGCGGGATAACCACTCTTCTTTTTGGGCGATCTTCACCAACTGCCAGACCGGAATGCCGAGGGCATTGGAGAACTTCTCGAGCGTTTCCAAGTGTGGGCTGCGCGCACCACTCTCGATCTTGTAAACGAGCGAGCGATTAAATCCTGCCATGTCCGCCAACTCCGGCCGACTCAGCCCTTTCAGTTCGCGGGCACGTTCTAAAACTTTTCCAATCGGTATCATGCTGCGCCTCTTGCTTTCTTGCGCTCTTCGTACTCCGCAAATATCTGAGCCATAGAGACGTAGTTGTCTGGGTTTTCTTTCATGTCCTTGAGGTAGGCTGCATGCTCTTCCCGCATCTTGCGCTCACGAATGGCCTTTAGGCGCTCAGCCTTTCGTTCTCTCACTAGGTCAAGCAAGACGCCCATGTCGGGAATCTTGGCCTCGAATTCACCGCGACCGTTCTTCACCAGGCGATCAAGCACGTACAGGGTGTCGTAGTCTTCTGCGAATTCCTCACCTAACGCCTTCGAGTACGACTCCAGACGAACCGAATCCATTACTTCCCCCCGCAATAGGGACATCTTGCTCAGGGCCAGCTTCAGCCCGTCTTGGCGCGACTGTGACACCGGCTTTTGCAAGCTCTTCGATCTGCTGTTCGTATCGGATATTCCCGCGACTCTGATTGCCTTGATGGGTTCCATAGGTTCCTCCCTTGATTTCGAATAGGCCTGTCCAACCACGCATGATCGATTGGTTGAGCACGTCGGACGGAGAATGCCCCTTGTTGCGAAGGTCCATGAGATCCTTCACCGCGAGACTGCGCGCATGGTCGGTCATGGCCTTGCGGAGCTTCTTACGCATCTCCTCGTAGGCATCCCAGAGTGATCGATCGATCCAATCAGGCAGGACGAAGGCGCTTGTCGCCACTTTTGTCTTTTTCTTATCTGCATCTGTATCTGTATCTGTATCTGTTCTAGCTGGGAGTTTGTCCGGAGAGTGTCCGGATTTTCTAGAGTACTCATCCCTATATTTCAGCAACTTAGGGATGCAGATTAGTAAGCGTTCTGCTGGCATTCTGCTTGTGAACTGTTTGAGTTCTGCTGAAGTTCTGCTTTCGATTAGCTTTAGTTCTGCTGAAGTTTCTGCAAACTTCTTGAATTTTCTGCTCGATGTATGACAGATCGTCGCCCATCTTTGCTCGCTGTGGACCAGCTCTGGAACCGCGGTGCAGTCTTTTTCCATCACCGAAGCGAAGTGCTCAAGAAGCAGCCAGTAGATGCCATAGGCTTCCGGTCCCATAGCTTCAAGTAGGGTTGATAACCCCTGATCGTCATGAGCCATAGAGAGGTGCTTGAACCAGCGCATTAGTCGCCCTCCAGCATCTCTTCGAGGTGAAGCGATGAGCCGACGCTTGGAGGTATCAGATAAGCCGTGCGCTTGCTGCCGCGCTCGCTATTGCAGAGTCCATGCACGGCGGCATTCTGCGGTAGGCCATCGATGACAATGCGGTCATCGCGTTTTCCGCCAGACATACCGCGGCCATTCTCGTGGTCAAAGGTTGCCTGCTCAAGCCGCAGAGGGCGCCAGCAGATCGCGCACATCCCGCCCTGCCGCTCGTGCATGACCTGAACGCGATGGCGGTACTCACGCCGACCCGCAGCGTTCTTGTTGCAGACTTCGCGACCGCCAGGGCCATTGGGATAGGAGATAGCTTCGGAGGTTTTGCGACCCATAAGAGCCTCTAGGCTGCCTTTTTGGCCGTCCGCGACTTGGCCCGGGTCTTATAGTTGGCGAAAATAATGTCGGATGGGCTGATAGACCCTAATCCAGAAGTCAACTTGCTGATTGCATTAGAGATACGGGTTGCTACGTCGGCGGAAGGGATATACTTCCCCAATTCCACGTACCGGTAGTAGCTTCGATCGATCTTCGACTCCCTTGCAACCGAAGCCCCGGTGAGTTTGTGCTTCTTTCGTACCCTAACCAGCTTGTGCATCTATGGTTACTCCCATAGGTGGTTTATAGCACCACGTTGATTGTGGTGCAAGCATTATTTTGCATTGTTGTGTCATACACCACAAGCGTGCATAATCTAGGCATGAATATCGTCGGGAAGAACGTCCACAAATACCGCAGTGCCCTGGGCCTATCGTTGGAAGAGCTCGGAAAATCAGCGGGTTGGGACAAAAAGAACCTTCACCGACTCGAACAAACCGGCTCAGGGTATTCAAATGACAGCATTACGCGTCTCGCGAAGGCATTAAATGTCAGTTTAGGAGCCTTATTCGATGAAACTGACACTGTGGCTTATGGCCGCGTGGTCCCGATCGACTTCTATACGCCAGAGATGATTTCTAGGGACGAGCAAGGGAAAACTACTATCTTGCCGCCGGCGCTCCAGCTGGGTGGCACCAGCAATGTGCTGCTAACCGACGGTAGCTTCGCAGATGAGGCATTTGCCTTCACTGTGAACGATGACGCTATGAGGCCGGACCTGGCGCCCGGAGACGTCGTGATCGTAGATCCCAATGTCCAGCCAGAGCCAAATGATCTAGTTCTGGCGGTAATTTACAGATATTCCACAGGCAAATCCTCTTGCCTCGTTAGGCGCTTCGCGGAAAGAGCCAATGGATTCGAACTCCTACCCCACGATAATGCCTATGCTGCTGAAATCAATAAAGATAATAACATTGGGATTATCGGAACAGTAGTAGAGCAGCGGCGCCAGCGGAGACGTTAGGGAGTTTTTTTGAGGGCCCTTGCGACGATCCCACAGGCCTTGGCCTGCTCAAGTGCTGCTTGACGAAGACATGCGGCATACGATATCCCTTTCTGCCTTGAGAGCCGGTCGATTATATCCAACTCGATATCGTTGACCCGCACCTGCAGTTTTGTGGTCCTGTTTGTCTTCATCTAAGAGAAAGTTGTAATGCAAATCCTTTCATAGCCCCTAAGTTGTATGTCTCGGAGGAGTCTAAGAGACGTACAAAGGCCCTAGTTATTGAACCGCTAGATGGTTTAGTAAGCCCTTGGAGTAGCAGTGCAAAAGAATGAATATCGTGAAGTTGTAAGCTCGCCCGTAATGATTCCCGCAAACAAAAAAATACTGGACCACTTGGCAGATCCCGCCATAGGTTTCGTATTTGCTAACCTTCTACTTGCGAAGCATGAGTACCTGTCCAGCCTTGATTCTATTGGATTAAATGCCGCTATCGAGCGCATTATTCTCGACATGCACAAGCAATAAACCCTGCCTAAAAATAATTGTAGAAAAATGTAACGTGGTGCTTGACACCACGCAATGAGTGGTTCATAGTTGTTTCTGTCAGGTGGTTTTACAGACCACGAAACGGAGAGAGCATGAACCACTCACTTACTCAAAACGATCCGAACATCACCCTCACGAAGCTCGTCGCCCTGCGCGATGGCATTGACTCCCTGATCGCAGACAGGCCCTCACAGCGAGTCGAAGACAACCTCTACTGGTCGCGCCAGCTGATCGTTGCAGCTATCCGCGAAGCCGCAGCCAAGCTCTCCACCGAGGTGGCAGCATGATCGGCCCAAGCATGGATTACCTCGAGTATCAGTACGACCTAGCCAACTCGGATGGCCCAGAGGATGAGGACGAGTTGGAAGTATTCGACTGCTTCATCTGCAAGAAGGCTGAACAGGATTGCCGCTGCAATGCGGAACCTCTACAGGAGGCAGCATGACACTCTTCGGCATTCAGATCAGCTACCTAAGCGGCATCTTCATCCTCGTCGGCGCCGTTTCTCTCTACGCCGCTTCCATCTTTTTCTTCTGGTCCCTGGCTCGGGTTGCTGGCCATGCTGACCGCCAGAAAGGTTATGACCAATGATTTACTTCTTCGCTCCTGCCCTGCTCGCCTTTGCCGTCATCGGCTGCATTTACCTCAACCAGATCAACCCCTGGAGTAAGTAATGACGTTGAACGAACAGTTGACGGCCAGCATCGAGCTCTGCGACAAGCAGCCCATAGAATACGGGTTCTTCGAAGATATGGACTACGAAGAGTATCACAAGATCGATGCCCTCAACTATTCGTCACTGAAGTACATGCGCCGCTCGCCAATGGCCTACCGCTACTTTATGGATAGGCCGCAGAAGGCGACTCCGGCGATGGTTCTGGGATCGCACACGCACCGCATGATCCTTGAGCCCAATAAAACAGGCGACTTCGCCATTTGGGGTGAGGTCGCCGGGCAGAATGTGCGCCGTGGCAAAGTCTGGGAAGACTTTCAGGCCGAATGCGCTGCTTCTGGGAAACAGATTATCACGAAGGATGAGCGCGAAGGGATGGTTGGCATGTCGGCCGCCGTCCGCAAGTCATCGATGGCGATGCGCTTTCTTGACGGTGGACGCTCTGAAGTCTCCTGCGTGTGGCAAGACAGGAAGTTTGGTCGACCCTGCAAGGGACGCTTCGACAAGGTAAAGCTCATATCTGGCAAGCCACACATTGTTGATCTGAAGACGACGCGAGACTGCCGACCGATTCGATTCGGGAATGAAGCCTATCGCCTGGGTTATCACATCCAGCTCTGGATGTACGAAGAGGGCTATTACGTCCTCACTGGAGAGCGGCCGAAGATGATCGAGGTCGCAGTTGAGAATAAGCCGCCCTATGAGCTGTGCGTCTTTGAGATCCCTGAAGACGTGTTATTCGCTGGGCAACAAGATTACGTGCGCTTAGTGCAGAAGCTGGCGGAGTCAGAGCGCACCGGAGTTTGGCCGCCAGCAGAAGAAGCAATCACCGACCTGACACTCCCCAGCTATGCCTATGGCAGTGACGCTGACGAGTTTAGCTTTAGCGATTTGATTGAAGGAGAAGACAATGCCTAAACCTACCAACTACGACGAACTATACCCTGGCCGCTTCCTCAAAGCCGGCTTGCTCAAAGGACAGAAAGTAACCCTCACCATCAAGGACGTTGACCTTGAGCAGATGGAGGACAACACCGGAAAGCCGAAGGCCAAGGCTATCGTTTCGTTTGCCGAGCGCCCTCTTGAGCTTGTGGCTTGCAAGACCAACGGGCTCTGCCTCAAGGCGATGTTTGGCAAAGAGCTTACGAACTGGATCGGTAAGCGCGTGACCCTGTTCCCGGGCCAGTGGAATGGCGAAGAGTGCATCCGTATCTGGGGATCGCCCGACATCGACAAACAGTTCGAGGTCAGCATCGAACTTCCCCGTCGCCGCCCCTTTCCAATGACGATGCACAAGGTCGACGACAGGAAGCAGCCAGCCTCAGAGCCGGTATCTGTGGACCCGCGCATTGACGCCGCCTGGCAGATTCTCGGGATCAGCAAAGAGCAGGGACAGGCCGAACTGCAGAAGGCTGGAGGCGATCAGACCAGCTACCTATCCGATCTCAACTACCGCATCGACCGTCAGGAGGTGGCATCGTGAGACACGACCCGAACCATACCGAAGTCCTCTGCTACCGAGATGAGCAGTTCTTTTGGGATTGCGAAGACTGCGCGCATTCCGAACCGGCGACCCAGGGCAAGTTCAAAGAGCCTGAAGAGACGCGCCAGTTCCAGCTTCGATTGGAGGCAGCGTGATCTATATCAAGCGGCCCATACGACCTAAATTTGTTGCGAGAGTTCGCGAGCCGGGGCATCACCTTTATGAGGTGATTGGAGAATTTGATACCTCGAAAGAGGCGGCCATGTGCTTGATGTCCAGATTCGCTGGTAGCGATCGATTCAAGCGCGGCGACGTCCTGATGATCGAAGACTGGTACGAGCCAAATCAACTGATGGAGGTGACCCGATGACTCTCGATCTCTTCGCCGCCATAGAAGCCAGAGACGCAGGCATGCTCTTAGCCGGGTCCAACAAGCCCGAGCTGATCGATCGGGTTCGCCATCACTTAGAGCGTGTGGCCCTGATGAAGCCTGACCGCTGCGTCTCTATCGACGATTGTGCTGAGTTGCTGGAGAGAGAGCATGTGAGCCTTGGCGCTGCTGCCGGAACTGTCTTCAAGTACGACGCCTGGGAGTTTACGGGCGAGTGGATACCGAGCAGCCGGAAGTCAAACCATGCGCGACCTGTACGCCGCTGGAGGCTGAAGTGACTGTCTCCCTAGGCACAGAAGGTGAAGAGGTGAATAAATGAGCTACACAAAAGGCCCATGGATCGTAGAAAAAGGTGAAGGCTGGTCA
>Ga0070665_100000813_pt1 | contig 40846 bp, 50 predicted proteins | sample KBSS13metaG_FD_65862 | JGI IMG/M metagenome (GOLD analysis project Ga0070665, IMG submission 65862) | Switchgrass rhizosphere microbial communities from Kellogg Biological Station, Michigan, USA - KBS S1-3 metaG | ecosystem: Host-associated > Plants > Roots > Rhizosphere > Soil ...
GGTGGCAGCCGTTCCCACTCCGCCCGCGTCTTCTTCTTCGACATCAAGGGGTCGGTCGGGTACGCCTTCCAGAATTCCTCGAATGAATCATCCGCAGTCGCGTCCGCGTCAGCGGACAGGAATTCTCCTCTTCTCTCCTCTGACTCTGTCTCTTTCTCTGGGCCAGCAGCCTGCTCCGTTTCCGCCAGCGCCGCGCTAGCGTCTTCCTCGATAAAACCCGCACATCTCAGGGCTTCCAGATCCACGCGCGTCCGCGCCGCGATCTTTTTCCTCACCCAGCGCGGATCGCCCGGTATGCGGTTGCCCTGCTTGCTGGCCAACAGGAAGATGCCGACCAGATGCCATTTTGAATTGTCGGGGAGCGTGGCAAAGCCATAGTCGTCCAGCAGCCGGGCATAGAGCTTGATCCAGGTGGGATCGCGGTCCTTGTAATGCTGGTACTGGTCCCAGTTGGTGACCCTAAAAAAAACCATCAGCAGAATTCCATCAGCGGCGCCGGATTTGCTCGCGGAACACATCGCGCAGGGAATGCTGCGCCTCCTCCCGCAAGGGCACGCCCATCTCGCGCAGCATCGCCTTGGCCTGGCCCGTATCGCGGGCCACCTCGATCCGCATGCCGGCGGCGCGATAGCCGATGAAGGCGTTGGTTTCCGCGTGGGAAAGCTTGCCGTCCCGCGCCATCAGATGTAGGCCCAGCGCCCGGCCCCGGTGGCAGACCACAATGACGGGCGCCGATGCCGCGGCGAAGACGCAAGCCTCGGGCGGCAGCAATGCCTTGATCTCCGCCATCAGCGCGGCTTCGGGGGTGAGTTCTTCGTGCGGCGCCCGCCGCCGCGTGCGCTCCACGTTCAGGCCGAACATCGTCATGGCTTGTCTCCTTGCGGGTAAAGATCGGGGCGGAAGGCATGCGCGGCGATGCCAGTGGCCTGTTCCAGTTTCACACACCATTCGGCCGGTACCCGCTTGCCGCGCTTCAAGACGTCACTGACGGCCTGGGGCGTCACGCCCACGGCGCGGGCCAGCGCAACTTGCGTGCGGAAATGCTCGCGTATCGCCTGTCTCAAGGCCCCTATTCCGTCTTTCATGTCCAAGCACCTCCCGTGAACGGAAGGAGAACAAAATTGCTTGCGGGGTGTCAACAAGCAAACTTGTGCCAGATGGGGATTCCGGCAGATTACAAGATATCTTGTGTAAGCATCCAGATTTCTTGTATACTGCCCACAAGGGAATGAAGTCATGAAAACAGCCGGAGACCGCGTCCGCGAGCGCCGCCAGACGCTGAAGCTCAGCCAGCCGCAGCTGGCCAAGAAGGCGGGCATCACCTATCAGGCCATCCAGCAGCTGGAAGCCGGCGGCGGCTCCAAGCATCTGGTCGCCATCGCCCGTGCCTTAGGGGTAACCGCCGAATGGCTGGCCGACGGCGTCGGCCCCGCGCCCAAGGGCGGCGCCAATCCCAAGGCGCTGGCCGAGAAGCTGAAGGTGCTGGGCATGGCCCAGTGCGGGCCCGACGGCTGGTCGCTGTGGAACGGCGACATCATCGACATGGTGGACCGGCCAGCCAGCCTGGCCGGCGTGCCCAATGCCTATGCCGTCTATGCCGTCGGCGCCTCGATGGAGCCGCGCTATTACCAGGGCGAGCTGGTGATGATCCATCCCGGCAAGCCGGTCACCAATGGCGCCTTCGTGCTGGTGCAGCGGCGGCCCCGGAATGACGGCGACACACCGCTGGCGGTGATCAAGCGCCTGGTCAAGCGCACCGGCACCAAGACGGTGCTGGAACAGTTCAATCCGGCGCGCAGCTTCGAGATCAGGAACGACGACATCGTCTCCATCCACCGCGTGGTGGGGAGTGGGGAGGCGTGAAGAGCCGCCGCGCATTCCTGGCCGGGATCGCGGCGGCAATATCCAGTCCGGCGGCGGGCGCTTCCAATATCGCGCAAACAGTTCTGGGGCCGGTGGATCCGTCCCTGCTCGGCATCACCCTGCCCCACGAACATGTCGCCGAAGGCGCATACTATTTGCGCAAATGGCCCAAGGACTGGGGCGGCCGCCCCGAATTCGTCGCCCGTTCGGTCGAAAAACTCCGGGTCGTGCGCGCCGCGGGCATCAGCACCATCGTCGACCTCACCCCCTATGACGTCTTTCGCGATATCCGCTTCCTGGAAGAGATCTCCCGCAAATCCGGCCTTCACATGATCGCGGCCACCGGGCAGCGCTTCTTTCCGCCGAACATTGCGGGCGTCACCATGCCTTCGCGCACCATCGAGGGGCTCGCCGCCTTCTTCACCAGGGAAGTCCGGAATGGCATCGACGGCACCACCATCAAGGCCGGGGTGATCAAGATCGGGATCGGCGCCGGAAAGCCGAGCGCGCTGGAAGAGACGGGCCTCAGGGCGGGCGCCCGCGCCAGCAAAGCCACAGGTGCACCCATACGCATTCACACCCGCGCCGCCGATCGCGCCGGCGAGAGCCTTGCCCCCATTCTGGAGAGCGAGGGCATCGATCCGGCCCGCGTCTCTTTCGATCACAGCGACGACAGCGGTGATATCGATTACTTCCTGGGCTTGGTGAAGCGCGGCTATTCGCTGGGCATGGATCACGTCCATCGCGGGCTGAGACCGGAATTCAAGCCGCCCTTTGAGCGGCGCACGGACTGCATCCGGCAACTCTGCGAGGCCGGCTTCGCGGGCAAGATATTTCTGTCACAGGATTCGGAGTTCGGCGGCTCGCTGCTGCCGCAAGACGCGAAGGAATGGCGCGATACCATCGACCCGCCGGATGGCCTCTTGTTCACCACCCGCCAGCTGATCCCATATCTGGGACATATCGGCGTATCGGAGCGCGACATTCACACCATGACGGTGGAAAACCCGCGCCGCTTTTTCACGCTCGCCTGAATGGCCTGAGCGCCGCTACCGCGAACACTGGACAACCTTGACGGCGCAGCCCCTGCCGCCGCTTGTGACGCACTGGTTTCGGGCCACGACGGTCGCCCGGCTGCTGGTTTCGCCGATGCCCCAATAGACGGCGTTGGCCTGGTCAACCGAAACCGCGCCGCATCTGCGGTCGTACCACACCACGACCTGGCAATCCTTGGCGCGTTGCGCACAGTTCTGCATGGCGACGCTTTCGGCTTTCGCCCTGGTGTTCCAGCCATGGGAATAACCCCAGCCTCCATTGGCCCGGCCATAGGCGATGGCGCCATAGGTCTCGGGCGGCGGGGGCGTCGTGCAGGTCTCGGTGTGCTCGACGCACTGACCTTCGATGTAACGGCTGCATTCGCTTGAACAAACCTGCGCCTGCACCCCCGTTGCGGCGCATAGGCCGAGTGCGGCGGCAAAGCCTGCCCGCAGCAAACCCATGTCAGTTCGTCATCGCTTTCTTGTTCTTTGCCGGCACCATCTCGGTGATCCGGCCGCGCGCGGTGTCGCCGGTCCAGAGATTGCCGTGGCTGTCGAACGTCGCGTAAGAGGCCTCAAGGAACTGACCGTTCCCCGTGCCATTGCCGTTGCCGATCGCGCCCAGCACCTGGCCGGTCTGCTTGTTGACCTTCAGATGCTGGCCGTCCCAGCCCGACGCGGCCCACAGATTGCCGTCCCTGTCAAAATAAAGGGCGCAGATCAGGTTGCGCATCTGCATGGTGCGCAGGAACTTGCCGTCACCGGTATAGACGACGACGCGATATTCCTCGCGGTCGCCGATATAGACGTCGCCGGTTTTGGGATCCACGGCAAAGCCATGGGCCATGGTGAACTTGCCCTGCCCCACCGCATTGCCCCACCACTGCTGAATGAACTTGCCGAATCTGTCCAGGCGAAGGATGCGCGCTGCCCCGTCATTGTTGGTGGGATCGCTGCCGTTGGTGTCGTTCGGGCTCTCATGGCCGTGGCCTTGCGCAATATAGATGTCGCCCTGTTTGTTGAACCCCACCATCAGCGGCTCCCACAACAGACGCTGGCCCTTGGCCTCGTCCCAGTCGCCGCGACGGCCGCGTGTGCCAATGGTCATCAGCACCTTGCCGTCAGGGCTGATCTTCTTGGCCACCGCGCCGGCGGCGTCGGTGATCCACAGATTGTCCTGCGCATCGACCGCGATGCCATGCGCCTTGGCCTGGTGGGTGATCACATTGTCACCGATCGTCAGCAGCAACTTGCCCTTGCTGTCCCATTTGAACAGCTGCGGCCGCCCTTCCGGATTGCGCTGGAAGCCCCACAGATTGTCTTTTGAATCGGTGGCGACGGCGACCATGCCGTACTTCTCGCCCTCGGGTGAGGCAAAGGGATAGGTGATGCTGTAGCCCATGGTCTGCTTCCATTCCACGGCCCTGACGCCCAGCCGGTCGCCGCCCCGCTCCGCCGCCGGATCGCAGACCGGTGAGCGGAAGCAATAAGGCGTGCCCAGGGTCCGCTTCAGCGACGTCGCTTCGGTCGTGGCGGCAGACTCCTTGCATTGGCCGGACAGCTTGGCCGAATTCTGCAGCAGGCAATAGCGAAGCGTCGAACCGCTGGTGTGGCCGCAGAATTTCGCGATGTCGCTTTCACAGCCGGCCATGCCGCCATCGGCCCGCGGCTTGGCGCGGGTCTCGATCATCCCTTGCATGGGGGCGAGAAACCAGGCGGGCGAGCCGTTCACGGCCGGGCCGGCCGACGCCGCGTCATTGGTCTGCGGGAAAGCGCCTGTCGCGGTCAGCATCAAGGCGAACGCGCCGGCGGCGCCAGCAAGGTACTTCATAAGCTCCCCTCCCCGTATCGTGTTTTTGATTATGGCGTGGAAGCGGCCGCGCATAAGGCGCGTCCGGTGTGCTTTGCGGTGATCCTTCCCCTTTTCAGGGATGACCGCAAGCCTAGGGCGCGCCGTCGGCCTGAAGATAAGTGCTGTAAACCCAGCCGCGAGCCGCGGCGCCGTTCGGGTCTTTGACACCGACCTCGGTCCACTTGCCCGAGGTCGACAGGATTTCGACCTTGGCGCCCTTCTTCAGGGTGAAAACCACATCGGCTTTGGCGGACGCGGTCCTGCGCATATTGACGCCACGAACCACGGTCGTCATGCGCGCCGTGGCTTCGGTCTGGGGAGACGCTGACTTGATGGGTGCGGCAACCAGGGTTTCCGGTGCGTCATCGCTCATGAACTCGTGAACGAACGACGTCAGCTTGGGATAAAACACGATCAGCGGGGTGATGCAGCACACCGCGATGCAGAAGTCTCTCAGCAGGGACATTTTCGAACGCCCCGTGGCCGGCTGCTCCTCCTGGCCAATGCTTTTGTTGTAGGCCGTCTTGAGAGCGCTGTCTGAGCGGTCCTGCGTGGAGCCTTGCGTCTGCTTGGCCAGTGCGGTGCGCAGGGATGCCACTTCCTGATTCAGGGCGTCGATACGCGCCTTGTCCTGGATCGCCGTGCTCCAGCTATTGCGGTTGGTTCGGGCCTCCGCCTCCCGGCAGCGCGCGGTCAGGGAGGCGATCTGCGCTTCGGCCTGGGTTTGAGTTGCGGACAATTGCTCGCGCAGGGAATTTTCCTGAACCCGCCAATTGCCGCGTTCCTGCTGAAGCAGCTTCTCAGCCTGCCCGTCATTCGCCGTGCGTTCACTTTCGAGTTGTGCCTGGACCAGTTGTGCTTCGGCCAGCCGCACCTGGGCCTCTTCCAGGCTCCGTTCCCGATCGGCCAGGGCGCGCCCGGCGGCCGCCAGCTGATCGCTCAGGACTTCCAGCGCGGCCGTATCGGCATCGGCTCCTTGCGAAGGCGCTTTTGCTGACGCCGCCTCCAGCATCGCGATCTTCTCTCTTTCGGCGGCAAGCAGATGTTCGTGCTGCTCCTGAAGCTTCTGGATGCGCCCATCCTGTTCATTGTCCCAATCCCCGCGCGCCTGCTGGATGGCGCGGGCCAGATCCGCGTTCCAGCGCTCCCGCGCGGACCGCAGATTTTCTTCGCCCTCCGCCACCGCGGCGCGGCGGATATCGTCAAGCTGCCGCTGGGACAGTGCCAGCTGGCCGGCTTGCGCCGCCTCCAGCTGCTTGTCGTATGTCGCGCGCAGCTCCTGTTCGACCTGCGCGGCCCGCTGGGTGGCGTACGCCTCCCGGGATTGCTGTTCTTCACGCAGCTGCCGTTCCGAAGCATCGGCCCGCAAGGTCAGACCGGTGATTTCCGCCTTCAGGGCGGCACGCTCAGCCTCAACCCCCTGCTGGTGCTGGGCGGCGGCCTCTGTGAATTTCTGGGCGAATCTCTGGTCGAAGTCCTTCTGCAACTGTTGCCGGATGAGTTCGGCGTCGCGTTCTTTTTCGTCCTGCCCCGGCACGCGCGCGGTCAGCTCGGAAATTTGCGCCTGCAGCACGGCACGCTCAGCCTCAAACTCCTGCCGGTGCTGGAGCGCGGCTTTGGTAATTCGCTGATCGAAGTCCTTCTGCAGATGCTGGCGGATAATCTCGGCATCACGCTCTTTTTCACCCAGCGCCGGGACGCGTGCGGTCAGCTCGGCAATCTTCGACTGAAGCACCGTGCGCTGCGCCTCAAGTTCCTGCTGATGCTGGGCGGCAGATTTGGCAAATCTCTGGTCAAAGTCTTTCTGCAGGGCTTGCCGCAAAAGTTCGGCGTCGCGCTCTCTTTCACCCTGCTCCGGCACGCGTGCGGCCAGGTCGGCAATCTGCGCCTGCAGCGCGGCGCGCTGCCCTTCAAGCTCCTGCTGATGCCGGGCAGCGGCCTGGTCGAATTTCTGATCGAACGCGCTCTGCAGGCGCTGCTCGATAAGCCCGGCATCGCGCGCCCTTTCACGCTGCTCCTGTTCCAGCTGCGCGTGCAGCAGACCCATCTCGGCTTCGCGAAGGGCAAACAGGGACTGCATGTGCCCCAACTGGCTGGCCACACCATGCTGGTCCCGCCCGGTTTCGTTCGCGACCGGCGCCACCGCCACGGGTTTGCTGAACGAGATCGGGAAGTCGAGCACCTTCAGAGTGGTGGCCTCGCCGCCATCAAGCGCCGTGACGCGGATCGTCAGAACATGGTCACCGGCCGCCTGGGGCGGAACCTGGTACGTCACATCATCCAGTTCATCCGACGCCAGCGACCAGGAGCCATCGCTGTTTCGCTTGCCCGCCGACAAGGTCGCGCGCTGGGGCAGTTTCTCAATTCTCAGAAACAGGCGGCCTCGTCCCTTGAAGGGCGCCAGCAGCGGACGCAAGGTCAGCGATGTCGACTGCTTGCCGGCCGGCGCGCGCAGGGCATGACCGGCCGGCGGGCTGGCAACAGCCGCCGAACCGTCCGTATCTGATAGGTCTGCCGCAAGCTTTGTCCGTGCCATGCCGATGGGTCATAAGAGACTGCTTCGGCGATCCTGGACGTATACCGGTAATATTGAAGCAAGCGCGGGCGCGGCTTTTGTCTCAAGCTTTATGCATTCGGCGCCGCCAGCCCGGTTTTCGGCCGAAGTTCCGGTGTTTCAGCCTTCTTTCGCCGCGGCGGGGGCGAGGATCAGCTGTTGCGTCCGTCGCGATAGAAGATGTGCCGGCCGATATGGGCGGTCTTTTCCAGCGCCGGGGCCCAGAGCGGGCGCACATAGACGGCGTGATAATGGGTGGCGCCGCCAGTGGTGTTCTTCAGGCGCTCCTCGCCGGTGAGAATCTGCGCCGCCAGCTCTTCAGATTTGCGCCAGGCGGCCGCCTCGCGCGGACGCTTCAGGTCGCCGTTGCAGTTGAAGGAGAACTGGCAGCCATGATGGCCGGCGCCCTCATGGACCACGGCACAGATTGAATGGCCGAAATTGCCCGCTTCCATGCGGTGAAACACGACTTCGGCGACGGCTTTCTTGCCGGTGCGGTTTTCGCCGCGGGCCTCGTAATACAGCGCCTCGGTCAGGCAGCGATGCTCGGCGATCAGCTGACCCAGCACCACGTCCTGAACCGGCGCCGCCACGGCCACCACGGGTGCAGGCGCAGGATGATAGTTCGCGGCCGCGCCCACGACGGCGCTGATGGTGGCCAGAAGAACGGCCATGACCGTGAGCATCACGCGATCGGCGCGAGATATCTGCTGGTTGCGAGGCATTTGCATTCTCTGACGGCCTGTTGATCCGTCAGGGAAGGTGCATGCCCCATGCCAGCGAAAACATGTCCCGCCGGTCAGAATTTACCGAAGAAAACCACGGGATTTTATGGTTAACGTCCCCTTAACCGGCAGCCTGGTTAACGGGACGTCCTAGACCCGGACATCTAGAACCAAGCTCGAGCGCCGCACACCGCGGCGCGACCCGCAGCATCCGCCAGCTTCCTCCCCTCGCGTGCAAAAGCACATGCGAGGGGGAGGTGCCCGTAGCATCCCTTGGGATGCGTAGGGCGGAGGGGGTCATACTAGACGCGCACATATTCCGGACCTTTTGTGAATTTGGCCCAGTCATAGAGCGGCGCGTTGGCCTTTTGCCAGTTGGGCATCGCTTCCATGCGCCGATACCAGCGTTCGACATTCGGCCAGCTCGCGAAATCGCATCCCGTCAGTTCGCCCAGCGAAATGATGCCCGAAGCCATATAGTCGGCGATGCTCAGCACCTTGCCGCAGAGGAAGGGATTGCTCGCGCCCAGCATGGCGTCGTTCATCACGCCGAGCAGCTTGCGCGAGCGTGTCTGGCCGCGGTTCAGCACCGCCGATTGCGCCTTCTCGTCTTCCCATTTCACATTGGCCAGCACTTGCGGATAGCAGAGATTGTGACCGAAGGCGGGATAGAGGCCGGTGTTGACCCAGTCCATCGCCGCATTGACCCGCGCGCGGGCCTTCAGCTCTTTCGGATAGGCGGGCGAGTCCACCACATCGGCCAGGTATTTCAGGATCGCCGAACATTCCGGCAGGATGAGGTCGCCGTCTTCCAGCACCGGCACCGCATTGTTGGGATTGATGGCGGTGAAGGCCGGGCCATATTGCTCGCCATTCATCAGGTCGACGACCTGCTCCTCCACTTTTATGCCGTGATCGGCGATGAACATGGCGATCGGCCGGCAGCCGGGCGATGCGGGGAATGTGTAAAGCTTCATGGGACCCTCCTCCTGTGCGCCTCGCCAATACGCCGGATCAGGCGGGAGCGGCAAGAGCGTCAACCGGATCAGGCCCTGGAATGCAGCCTCACATATTCGCTTTTCTTGCCGATCTCATCGATCTCGCTGGAGAGGGTGTTCCACTCCTCGGCCAGGGCCAGGTATGAGGCTTTTATGGCAGGACCCTCGGACAGGTCGGCCCAGGCACGGCACCGTTCTGCGTGGGCTCGGCACTTCCTGATCCGTTCCGCGGCTACATCGTCCATGCGAAAACATCGCACGATCGCCGAGAGCCGCCTTGCCGCGGATCAAAAAACCGCCTCACTCGAACCGCAGCGCCTCGATCGGATCGAAGTGCGCGGCCTTCCGCGCGGGATAATAGCCGAAGAAGATGCCCACCGCCGCCGAGAACAGGAAGCCGCCCAGCATGGCGGGCCAGGCAATGGGCGTCGCCCATCCCGCCAGCTTGGAGATGACGAAGGACGCGACCAGGCCGCCCAGGATGCCCGCAACCCCGCCCGCGACACTCAGCAGCGTGGCTTCCGCCAGGAACTGCAGCAGCACGTGAATGCGCCGCGCCCCGATCGCCATGCGCAGGCCGATCTCGCGCGTCCGTTCCGTCACCGACACCAGGAGGATGTTCATGATGCCGATGCCGCCCACCAGCAGCGAGATGGAGGCCACCGCGGCCAGAAGATAGGCCATGGTCCGGCTGCTGCCCTGCGCGGCATTGGCGATCTGGCTGAGATTACGGACGGAAAAATCGTTGGCTTCTCCGGCCCTGATGCGGTGGCGCCGCGCCAGGGTGTGCGTCACCTGGTCGGCGGCCTCCTGCACCAGCGACGGCGCCGCCGCCTGGACATAGATCTGGTTCACCAGACCCGTCATGCGCGGCTGAAGGCCATAAGGATTGGCCATGGTCCCATAGCCGCCCGCCGCCGACGCAAGCTGGGTGGGAGCGGCGACGCCCAGCACTTTGCGCTCGGCCGTGGTGAAGGGGATCATCACCAGATCGTCCTGGTCCATGCCGAACGAGGTCTGTCCCTTGGAATTCAGAATGCCGATCACGCGCAGCGGCGTGTTCTTGACGATGATGGTCGCGCCCAGGGGATCGGCGCCGGCCCCGAACAGCTGGCGCGCGACCGTCTGGCCCACCAGCACCACCAGGGCGGCATTGTCGACATCGCCCTGAGAAATGGCGTGGCCGCGGGCGATGCTCCAGTTGGTGATCGGCGGATAGTTCGCCGCCACGCCCTGGATGGATGTGGTCCAGTTCTGGTTGCCATATTTGACCTGCCCGCCCTGGCGGATGAGATAGCTTACCTCGCCCACGGCGCGGTCCTCGCGGCGGATGGCGCGCGCATCGGCGACGGTGAGGGTGGAGGCGCTGCCGGACCCCGAGCGTACGCCGCCCGATGTCATGGCGCCGGGCAGGACGACCAGAAGATTGGTGCCCAGGCTCTCGATCTGCTTGCGCACGGCGTCGTTGGCGCCCTGCCCCACCGCCACCATGGCGATCAGCGCCGCTACCCCGATGAAGACGCCCAGCGTGGTCAGCGCCGAGCGCATCTTGTTGCGCAGGATGGCGACAAAGGCGGCGGAGAGGATCATCTTCCCGAAGACCACCGGGTGGGCCGCATCGGCCGGCGCAGCGGGCCTCTCATCCGGCCGCCCCCGGCTTTGCGCCGCTGCACGCTGCTTGCGCCGCTCATCCGACACGATCCTGCCGTCGCGCATGGTCACGACGCGGTCGGCATAGGCCGCGATGTCGCTTTCGTGGGTGACCAGCACGATGGTGAGCCCGCGGTTTCGGTTCAGGCCCGTCAGCACATCCATGATCTCGTGCGAGGTGCGAGTGTCCAGATTTCCCGTCGGTTCGTCGGCCAGCAGCACCGCAGGCTGGTTGATCAAGGCGCGTGCGATGGCGACGCGCTGCTGCTGGCCGCCGGAAAGCTGGCCGGGGGAATTGCGCTCCCTATCGCCCAGGCCCAGAAGTGCCAGGGACTGGCGCGCCCGCTTGCGCCTTTCCGCCGACGCGGTCGCGACTTGCGCATAGATCAGCGGCAGCTCGACATTTTCCAGGGCGCTGGTGCGCGGCAACAGGTTGAAGCTCTGGAAGACGAAGCCCAGCTTGCCGCTGCGGATGGCCGCCAGCTCCGGCTCGGGCAGCGCACCGACATCGGTGCCTTCGAACAGATAGCGGCCGGAGGTGGGCCGGTCCAGGCAGCCCAGGATCGCCATCAAGGTGGATTTTCCCGATCCCGACGATCCGACGATGGCGACGAACTCGCCGCGCTCTATTTCCAGGTCCACGCCGCGCAGCGCCAGGACATCGATGTCGCCGGCGCGATAGGTGCGCGTGACATTGTGCACGGCGATGACGGGCGCGCTCACGGGAAGCGCGGGGCCGGGCTTGCCGCCGGGCCGGTGGCGGCGCGGCTCTGCTCGGAAACAATGACGGCCGCGCCCTCGCTCAGTCCGCCGGTGATTTCGGTATGATTGTCGTCGTCCAGGCCGATGCGCACCGGCGCCGCCTTGGGGCGGCCATCCTCCAGCAGCCAGACCTGCGATCCGGGCAGGGGTTGGCTTCTTGCGCCGCTGGGCCCGCCGGGCGCATAGCGCAGCGCCTGGTTGGGCACGCGCAGGACATTGCCGCGGCTGTCGGTGAGGATGCGCATGGTCGCCGTCATGCCGGGCTTGAGAAGCTGCTCCTTGTTGCCCACCTGCACCACGACGTCATATGTCACCACATTCTGGACGGTCTGGGGCGCCTGGCGCACCTGCGTCACCTTTCCCTCGAATGTGCGGGCGGGAAAGGCATCCACGGTGAAACGGGCCTGGTTGGCGGCCCGAATGCCGCCGATATCGCTTTCGCTGACATTGGTATCCACCTGCATGGTGGAAAGATCGGTGGCGATCAGAAACAGGGTCGGGGTCTGGAAGCTGGCCGCCACGGTCTGTCCGATGGTGACATTGCGCGACACCACGATGCCGTCCACCGGCGCGACGATGCTGGTGTAGCCGAGATTGACCTGGGCGGCGTCAAGCTGGGCCTGGCGCTGCTGGATGGCGGCCTGGTCCAGCGCGACCTGGGCCTGGGCCTGCCTCAGGCTGTTGACGGCGATATCGTGGCTGTCCTGCGAGGTCGCCTGCTTGGCCAGAAGATCGGCCTGCCGCTGCGCCGCCAGGTCCGCATAGGCCAGGTTGGCCTGATCCTTCTGAAGCTGCGCACGCGCGGTTGCCAGGCTGGCGCGGTCCTGTTCCACGATCATCTGGTAGGGCCTGGGATCGATCCGCGCACAGAGCTGGCCCTTCTTCACCACCGTGTTGAAGTCGCAGCTGATGTCCTGGATCACACCGGAGACATAGGAGCCGACGGTGATGGTCAGGACGGGATTGACGGTGCCCGTGGCGGTGACGATCCGCTCGATCCGGCCGCGCGAGACAGGCGCCGTCACATAGGATGTGCCCGCGGGGCGCGAGGTCCAATACCAGGCCGCGGCCGCGCCCGCCGCAAGCAGGACAAGCGCGACCCAGCGCCAGCGGCGGCGCAGCGCCCCGAGCAGGGGCCCGGAAAAATGGGACGGCCCGGCGAACGCGACCGCATGATGACCGGCTTCAGCTCCCATCCTCTGATCTTCGCCGGATTGCGCCGCCGTTCCTTGATCATGGTCAAGGAACGGGCTTGAGGCAGATCAAGGCGGCGCATGCCATCCGGTTCCAAATTGATGACGCAACGGAGCGGAGGGCGAAATGTTCGCGCAGAAAAGCAGCATGCATGGCTATCTTGTGCTGGCCAAGAAACGCATTGACGAGATGGACGTGGCCCTGGCCGCGCTGGAGCGAAAGGCGAAGACGGCGCGCTCGCGTGAAAGATTCGTCAAGGCGATCGCGGACCTGAAGAAAAGACGCAATGGCTTTGCCGTCCAGGTGCGCCGGATGCAGACCCACGCCACCGCCGCCGAAGCGCGCATGAAGAAGCTCAGCGTGGCGGGCCAGGTTTCGTGGTCGGCGTTTCGCGTCGCGCTTGCCCGCTCGCGCAAGGCTTTCGCGCGCTCCGGCCGCGTGACGGCCAAGGCCGTGCGGCGCGCGGTGCGATGAGCGCAGCATCCCCCATTCCACCTGCGGTCACGATGGGTGGGAAATCCCGTGAGGCACAGTTTCTTGCCCGCGCCCGGCTTGCCGACGACCGTGCCGCGATCTCGAGCGATCAGGAAGTCAAAGCGACATGGTCCGACATCGCCACCTTGTATCGCGGTCTTGCCGCGCTTGTGGCACCCAAGCCCGGCCGGGGATGGTGAGCCTCCCCGGGTGGCTGGCGGCAGCGATGCTTCAGCGCCCCACTCTTCCGGCACGAGCGCCCGCGGCAAAAACCCGCCACGGTTTCCCGCGGCGGGTTTCTTCATGCGTGATTGACCTCTACGCACTACCTGCGTCAATCGTCCGGATAGTCATGGACGTAGCCGTCGCCGCCGACATAGGAGTCCGGCGGGCGGTTATAAGCGTAGCGATCGCGGTAATAGCCATTCTCGGCCATCTGCCGGTCGCGGTCATAGTAATAGGCGTCGCGCCGGCAATCCTCGCGATTGTTGGATTGGCCGATGGCGTTGCCGATCAGTCCGCCAGCCACGCCGCCAATCGCGGCGCCAGCGATACTGTGCGACGCCAGACCGCCGGCCGCCGCGCCGGCTCCAGCGCCCAGCACGGTCTCCGTGCCGGTGTCGCCGTTACAGGCCGCATAGGCAGATGCCGTACCCGCGGCCATCACGATGGCAGCGGCAGCGGCAATTCTCGCAAAGCTCCTCATGTGAATCTCCATCACTTGAGTTCGTCCCTCGAACCGCCATACGGGATGAAAACGGGGGCTTTTCGGCCCCGTTCCGGAACCAATAAGGCGCTTTGGCGATCTTTTCGGCGCCCGGAACTGGTTGCGGTCACTTACGTTTTTGCGTTCTTCCCCAACGCGTTAACCATCTGCCAGATTTGATGGCGACAATTCGATACATTTTGCTATAATTTGCCACAATTAAGAAGGAGTCGGGGGCACCGGCTCACATAAGGGACGCTTCAGATGTTCGATTTTGTGCAGCTTGGTCTGATCATGGCCGTGGCCGCGGCCATCCTCGGCAGCGCGCTGGCCTATGCCTGGCGTGACGCCGCGCGTGGTGCGCCGCGTGGTGACCGGGGCCGCGAAAGCCGCACATAAGCTGACTTACGCAGCAGCCCGCGCAGGCTGGTGCTGACGCCGCGGCAGGCGCACCGTGATGGTGGTGCCGACATCTTCGCGGCTTTCCACTTCGAACACCCCGCCATGGCGGCCGACCAGCGCCTTCACCAGCGCCAGCCCGAGCCCGGTGCCTTCGCGCGCCAGCATGGGATCTGTGGAGCCCTGGGTGAACGGCTGGCCGATACGCATCATCAGATCGGGCGGGATGCCGATGCCTTCGTCGCGCACGGCGATTTCCACATCATCCTCCTTGCCGGCAAGGCTGAGGATCACCACGCCACCGGGCTTTGAGAACTTCACCGCATTGGACAGAAGATTGATCAGGATCTGCTTGGCGCCACGGGCGTCGGCTTCCACGTCCAGATGGGTTTCGGGCATGCGCACGTCCAGCTTGATGCCATGTTCGGCGGCGCGCTTCTCGATCATGGGCAGGCAGGAGCGAGCGGCATCCTTCAGATCCAGCACGCGGAAGTCGCAGGAAAAGCGCCCCGCCTCGATCTTGGCCAGGTCCAGGATATCGGACACCAGGCTGAGCAGATGGTTGCCCGCCTCATGGATCAGCCGCGCATATTCCTCGTAGCGGGCGCCCAGTTCGCCGAAGGTCTTGGCAATCATCACGTCGGAAAAGCCGATCACCGCGTTCAGCGGCGTGCGCAGTTCGTGGCTCATATTGGCCAGGAATTCCGACTTGATGCGGCTGGCGGTTTCCGCCGCTTCCTTGGCGAGCTGGTTGCGCAGCACCTCGCGCTCCAGCCTTTGGCGCTCCGCCGCGTCCTGGCGAAAGCCGTTCAACGCCTGGGCGAATTGGCCGATCTCGTCATCGCGCCGGGCCAGTTCGGCGATCTGGGCCATGTCGCGCTGGCCGCGGATGGCCTGGGTCATGGTGTGCAGGGGATTGATCACCCGCGTCAGCACGATGCCCACGGCCAGCGCCGCCAGCCCGATGGAAAAGGCCATCAGCGCCAGCGCCACGGCCAGGTCCTGGCGGGCGCGGGCAAGATTGCGGTCGGCCTGCAGGCCCGCCGCCCCCAACGCGTCGCGGCTGACCTGCATCAGACTGGCCAGCGCGATGTTGGTGATCGCCATCCAGTGCTCGCGCGTCATGGTCAGGGGCGCACGCCCCCCCAGTTGATCGAGCACCTGGTCGCGCACCGCGCGATAATCGTGGAAGTAGATCCGGTTGGCGTTGGCGATAGCGCCACTGATGCCATGGGGCAGGCCGATGCCGGCGGCCGACGTCTCGATGGACTGCCAGGGCGCTTCCACCGCGCCATCCAGCTTCATGATCTCCTCGCGCTCGCCGCGGCTGGGCGGGGTGCCGCGGGTCAGGAAGTCGGCGATGTTGCCGCGCTGGTTGCCCGCATTCACGCGCACATGCCAGGCCACATCGCTGATGCGGATGAGCTCGCTCATCCGCGGCCCCCTGCTGGCGATGGCGCGCGACAGCGCCGCGGCCTGGGCGTCAATCAGGTCCAGGATGACGTCGGTGGATGCCCGGCGCTCGTCCAGCAAGCCCGCCTGCCGCTCACTGTGGGGCTGTTTCAGCGCCCGTATCAGATCGGAATAGAAGCGCGTATCGAAATGGCCGATCGCATTGGACAGGTTGCGGCCGAGCGAGGGCGGGACATCGCTGTCGGCGGCGTTGCGGATCGCCCGTTCCACCTGGGACAGCGCCGAGAGAGAGCGGGCATGCAGGCGCGCCAGCCCTTCAAGGTCGGCGGCGCCCACCGGATGCGGCTGGGCGAGCAGCGTATCGATCACGCCGGTCTCCACCCGCACCGCTTCGCGCGCCACCACGATTTCCTGGGAAATATGGGCCGCGGAATGGACGCGATAGGCAGCGCCCTCGCGCGTCCAGGCGTCCATGGCGCTCACGGCGAAGACCGCCAGCAACACCAGCACCAAGGTGCCGGTGACCAGCCGCAGCAATGTCGCCACCGAGTTGGTGTGTCTCATCCTCTCGAAGACCTGGCCCAACGTCCCTTCCCGCCACCACGCTAGCGCGGCGGCAGTGGCGAAACCATTAAGGAACCCCATTTTGGGGTTCCGCATCGGGGTTAAGCGCGCTTTACCACGTCAGTGTATACAGGACTGATGGCAAGACCCCTTGTTGACGTCTTGCAAGATTGCTTGTATTTTTCCGGATATGAACATGTGGCAGGTCATCGCCCAAGGCGCCGAGGGTGCCCGGCGGCCCGTCACGCCATCTTCCACTATTTTGGCCTGCCCCTTCTGCGGTACCGATCCGCCCCTGGCCGTCCAGCGCGCCGGCCGCTTCCTGGTGGGCTGCGAAGCGGAAGACTGCCCCGCCAATCCGCAGGTCTCTGCCGCCACACTCGAGGATGCCTGGGCAGGCTGGAACAGGCGGACGTGATGTCCTTGCCATTGCCAGCAGCGCTGGTTATTGCTCCCCCTCTCCAGGCGGCCGGAATAGCTCAGCGGTAGAGCAGCGGTTTTGTAAACCGAAGGTCGGGGGTTCAATCCCCTCTTCCGGCACCATTCATGCGCCCATGGGCGGCGCCAGTGTCAGCGTAGCGCGCCGCCGTCATGGGCGCGCGTCAGCAGGCCGTCCCGCACAACTTCGCGCGCGCAAACGGAGGAATTACCTTGCCCCTCTCGGCACTTTTCCCGAGACGCTATTTGGTCTTGTCGGCGTTCACGTGATTGGGATTGTCGAAGAAGCTGCCCCGGATCGTATTGACGACCCGCCAGGATGGCGCCGTCTTGGCCGCGACCGTGCCTGCAAGCTTGATCGTATCGCGGTTGCTAATAAGGCCGCTAAGATAGATGACATGATCGGATGTTGTGACGACCTGGACAGAGGTTACCCGAGGATCAATTCCAGCCTTGGCCAGAGCTTGAGAGACGTTCTGCTGCACGGCCAGGTCCGCAGGGGCGCGGGACTGCTCCGCAGCCACCGCTCCGGCACAAGACAAAAGCACGAAGGCACTCGTGACGATCAAATCTCTTGCCTGGCGCATCAGGTCATCATAGCGAAAGCGCAGGGCCGGAACAAATGGGTCTGAGGCGTTTTCCCAAACTCTGCTATATAGAGCTGCGCACGCAGACAGGGGATGTCGATGGGTCGGGGTTGGAAACGTCACGCCGCATGTCTCTTCGCCGCCGCAGCGCTCCTGCTCGGCATCGGCGCTTCCGCAAGCGCCAATGAAGCGATCCCCAGCGACGTCCCACGCCATGCGGCGGAGGCGCTGGCACTTGCGCAAAAGTGGCAGCGGGACTCTGTCCTGATATCGGTACAGACACGGCAAAGCATGAACTTCGCCCTGGAGTTTGGATTTCGTTCGGCGTCCACCAGAAACAGATTTTCCGCGACATATGCAAATGGGCGGATGACCTCGCAGGTCGACCCGCCGGTTTCTGCGCACGACGGCGGTGCGCTTCCGCTTCCCTTTCTGGACCTGCCGCTAGCCATGGCACAGGCCAGGCGGCAAGGCATGTCGTCTGGCCTTAAAGAAGCTTCGCTTGATGTAGGCGGCCCTGCCGCCGGGGGCCCGGCACTCACCTGGTCACTGCAGGCCGATACCGATCACTATCCTTATGTTTTCACGGTCAATGCCAGAATTGGACAGCCGGCGCCCACCAAGCTGGCCGCGCCCAATACTCTCGCCGCGGCCAGCAGTGCCGTCGCGCCGGCACCGCCGACTGCCTTCCCGACGCGGATGGCGACGGCGTCGCCGGCGGCCGAAGCCCTTTGGCAAAAGGGAAGCGCTTATTATGAGCGGAAAGATTTGCGCAACGCCCTCACCGCTTACACGCAGGCGGCGCAAATGGGGCATCCGCGCGCCATGGCGGTGCTCGGAAATATGTACCGCGAAGGCGAAGGTGTTACCAAAAATCCTGGCCAGGCGGTGAGTTGGTATACGCAAGCCGCGATGCGCGGCAATCGGGGTGCACAATTTTCGCTGGGCAGCATGTATGAAGAAGGCGAAGGCGTGCCGAAGAACCTGGCCAAGGCCGCACAGCTTTATCAAGCAAGCGCACAACAGGGCATGCCGGAGGCGCAATTCGCCTTGGGCCTTTCCTATGAATTCGGAGAGGGTGTGCCTCGCAATCGCCGAACAGCGATTTTCTGGCTGGACCAGGTCGCCAAACAGGGCGATGGGCGGGCAAAATGGTACGCCGATTGGCTCAGCCGGCCTGACACGCCCCAATTCCACAACGAAACAGAATTGGGTCGGTATGTGGACGGCAAGGTGAATCAGCGCATGTCCTCGCAAATGGGCGCCGGGAACCGCGCAGGTGTCGGCCGCCTGAACGGTATCGATCAGTCCGGGCGCAACAGCCTGGCATCGGATCTGGAGAGCCGGGGCGATTACAGTCGGGCGTCGAGCTGCCGGGCCGGGGGAAGTTGCTGAACAACGGCTGGCTAGCGCGATGCCCGCCACAGGAATTGACATGCAGAGCAGGGATTTTTGCTTTTGGCTCCAGGGCTTCTTCGAACTGAGTGAGACGGCCGGTCCTGTCAGTGCAGATCAGGCCGCTCTGATCGGCCGGCACCTTGATTTGGTGTTCGCGCCCAAGGATTTTTCCAGCCTCCGCGAGCGCCCAGCCGAAGCCCCCTCTCCGCCGCCGGTGCCCGCGCCCGTCAAGCATCCGCCCCAGCCCGCGCGTGAGACACCGTCCAAGCCTGTTGAGCCAACTGTACCGATAGAGCCGGTACGATGTTGAGTCATACGCAGCCGGATGACTTTTGTGTTTGGCTCAAATCCGTCCTGGACGCCCGAAAGGGCCGCGCTCTGAGCGCGGAAGAGGTCGCTCTTATCCGCGAAAATCTGTCGAATGTCTTTCGGCACGAGATAGATCCGTCGATGGGAGACGCGGCCCATCAAGCAATGTTGAACGACATCCATCATGGCGGCCGCAATCGCATGTAGGTCAAATCCGACGTGAAAGTCCACGGGATGCGGATTGACGCCCACGTGTACCATCTGTACTAGTACACCATGACACTGCCCCGCCTCAAGCTCCAACCCGGCCAGTCCATCTTCGAGCAGGTCGTCTTCGCCGCCGTGCGGGCCTTTGTCAGCGGCGATTATCAGCCGGGCCAGGCCTTTCCTTCCGTCCGGACGCTGGCCGCCGATCTGAAGATCAATCACAACACCGCCCACCGGGTCATTCAGCACCTAATTCAGGAGCGATGGCTGGAAGTGCATCCAGGTGTCGGCACGGTGGTGGCCGAGCCGCCGCAGGCGCGCTCCGGCGACAAGAAACGGCTGCTGCAGCAGGAGCTGGAGCAGCTGGTGGTGGAAGCCAAGCGCCTGGGGCTGAGCCTCACGGATGTGGTGGATGGCCTCGCCGCCCATTGGAGCAAGCTCGACAAGACCCGCGAGGCTTCCAACAAGTGATGATCGAGGTGGACAATATCTGGAAAAGCTATGGACGCTTTGATGCGCTCCAGGGGCTGAGTTTCGCCGTTCCGCAAGGCAGCGCCTTCGCCTTGATTGGCGCCAATGGCGCCGGCAAGTCCACAACCATCAAATGCCTGATGAATATGATCGCCCCGTCGCGGGGCAGCGCGACGATCCTGGGCGTGGATTCGCGGAAGATATCGCCAGAGCAGCTGGCGCAGATCGGCTATGTCTCGGAAAACCAGACCATGCCGGGCCGCATGACGGTCGCCGGATATCTTGACTATCTGCGCGGTTTCTACCCGACCTGGGACCGCAAGCTGGAGGCCGAAATGCTGGACCAGTTCCTCCTCCCGCCGGACCGCAAGATCAGGGACCTCTCGCACGGCATGCGCATGAAGATGGCGCTTGCCTGCGCCCTGTCCTTCCGGCCAAAGCTTCTGGTGCTGGACGAACCGTTCAGCGGCCTGGACCCGCTGGTGCGCGACGAATTCATGGAAGGCCTGCTGCGGCAGTCGGGCGAAACCACGATCCTGATGTCCTCGCATGAACTGTCGGAAATCGAGGGCGTGGCGACGCACATCGCCTTCCTGGACCGCGGCACGCTTTTGTTCCAGGAATCCATGGAAGACCTGATGCAGCGCCTGCGCGAGGTGCATGTGGCGCTGGATCGCGAGGCCCGGGTGCCAGATGAGGCGCCGGAAGAATGGCTCGATATTCGCGCGGCGGGCCGCGTATTGCGCTTCGTCGACACGGCCTATTCCCAGGGAGGTCTGGAACCTGGTCGCTTTGGCGGTGGCGGCGGTCGTGATTCCGTTGCAGTATTTTTACCGCGCGACCAGGCGCGCGCGCGCGATTTCTCTCGGCGCGGTTCTGCTGCTTCCTCTGGCTGCCTGTATTCCCTGGTCGTCCGCCTTTGCATTCCAGAGCTGGCTGTCGGCCGATCCGGAGGCTGCAAAATCCGTTGCGGTTGCCTTCGACCCCGGAATTGGAAGGATCGCGCCCCGGCCGGGAAGCGAGACCCAGGCCAGCGCCATATGGATGCCCCTGCGCATATCCGGCCTGGCGCCGGAATCGATCGTCCTGGACGATCGCGCTTATGTCCGCATCATCGGGCGCGACGGCGCGATACTTTATAGCGGGCTGGCGATTGGCGAGCCCCAGGCGACAAACCGGGTCGATGCCCCTCCGACATCGGTGGACGACCTCCCCGTGCGAACGGCAAAAGGCGGTGAGGTCCGAACCCATCAGCTTATCGCCCTGCCACACAGGATTTATCAGCGCGTGCTGGATCAGCCGGTCCGCGTGGAGATGGACTATTCGCTGACCCTGTTCCATCTGGACGCTTCCGGTACGATCGCGGCGGTGAATGGCGACAAGCCCATCGCGCATCTGGGACTGTGCAAGACAAAAATCGACGATGATGGAGACGAAATTGAAATTTCCTGCCTGAAGACGGGAGGCAACGTCTCGTGCGGCACGGCCTTCCTGGAAAACGCCGTCACCGGGCAGCGCAATCCGCCCTACAGTTTTTGCAACAAATCCTATCCCCCGATTAGCGCGCACTTTATTCCCGACGCGATGTTCAGATTTCGGGGCGAATTGCATTTCCGCGATCCGCAAGGGCTGGCGAAATATCCGGTGGACGCATCGCAACTCGCCGACATTCGCGTATCGCTGAAGACTTATGCGCCGGTGGCTCATTTCACGCGCCACCTCACAATTCCGCAAATTCGCCTTGGCGATTGGCAGGCAAAAAGCGCCGCGCTCTAGCCGCTCTTTAGGCGTGCAAGAGAAGGCCCGGATAGCTCCGGGCCTTCTCTCCACTCTCGGAAACGCACTGAAATCGCCCCGCGCCATTCGGCGCGAGATCGGACTAGCGGGTCGGCGTCGAGGCAGCGCCGGCGACAGCGCCCGTCCCGCCACCCACGGCCGCGCCAACCGCGGCGCCGGGCGCGCACCCGACCGGAAGCGTCACGAGACATCCGATGGCCGCGCCGACGCCGGCGCCGGTCATCCCGCCCTTCACCGCACGAGCGGCGGGATCCGGATGCCAATGTGCATCCCGGTCGTAATAGCCACGGTCATTGTCCGCGAGCCAGCGAACATGCTCATCATGCTGGTGGGCGGCGTACCAGTCGGAATGGTAGTAGGTGATCGGTGCGTCTGGCCCATAGGCATACCGCTCATGCACACGCCAGCAGCTGCCATATTGATTGCAGGCGACATAGCCTTCGTCGGCGGCGGCGGGGACAGTGGGCGCCATCAAGGCTACGCCCGCAATGGCGAGAAACGAACTCAGTCCAAGCGCAGTGTGAAACTTTCTCATATCGTCACCTTTCGTTGCGGCCATCCGACAGGTTTTCCGCCGCGAGATTAACGAGGCGAAAGGACGATGGTTCCGACAGCGCGCCGGCTGGCGCTTGATCCGCCCACGATCTGTGAAATCGAATCGCATCAGCGTTGATTGCGTCGTACTCGCACGTGATCTATCGGGCTTCATAACGTCGGCGCGATAACAGATAGGGATGGCTGCGAGTTGCATTGGCAAGAAATCGGCGGACGGCGACTGCGTGAACATCGTTGACCGCGCAACCGCAAGTCCATCATGCCATCAACAAATGTGAAGCGGCTTGGATGAAGGCGCACGATATCGCGTGATTGGAACTCGACCGTTCCATAAAACAGGTGTCCCGAAATTTCGGGAAATGAGCAGGACCGTCAGGCGCTCTGCATTGCGGCGGCCGGAAGGCCTTCCGTTGGGCTTGCGAAAATCGGCGCCGGAGGGACGCTGATTCCCCTGCCCTTGAGCGTGATGGCGATAAGCCGCGCGAAATGCTCATTGCGGTCGATATCGACCGCGGAAGGAATATGCGGCGCGATGTAGTGACAGGCCAGAGAGGCTATCACCTCGTCGCCCTGAAACACGGGCACCGAGAACGCCGCGCGGATGGGCGAATTGCTGGCACCCTCGCGCCCCTCCGCGAACAACGGATCCTGGAGCATGTCGGTGACGACCCACGGCTTCCTGGCTTCCACCGCGCGTCCGCAACATTGGCTTCCGACGCGGACTTCGCCGATGCCTGCCACATAATCTTCGGGGAGGTTGTAAATGACATAAGGCTGCAGCACGTCGCCGTTCACCAGGAACAAGGATGCGCCCTGGGCGTCGGCAATTTCGCAGGCCAGGCGAACCAACTTCACAACATGCACGTCCTGCGGGTATTCCATGAAGCGCGGGTCCATTCTGTCAGGGAGCCGCGCTTACGTTCCCGAAATGGCGGGCGACACGCGACTAAGCACTGAAGGGTATAGGTCGCGGGGTTGCCTTTGTATACATGCCCGGCAATGGCGTATAAGTTCCTGTCCGCACATGTGATCAAGGCCCGCCCATGCGGTATGCGGCCATCGGGTCCACATAGCCCCCGCCCCCGCCGGCCGGCATTCCCGGCGACGCGGGACGTCCGACTACGCCATAGGCATTCACCGTTCTGTGGCTTTTGACCAGGTCCGCCCAGAACCGATTGGTCTGGCAGACTTCAGGGCCCTGGTTGAACCCGGGCTCAGGCAGCGATTTCGGCTTCCGGCATGTCACCACATCCGGATTGCCATGGCCCTTTGGGCTCCATTCCATCGGCCTGTCGATCACCGTGCCGTCCGGCGCAAGGTCTTTGCCATACGCCGTCAACTGCCACCACTCGCGATTGATGCCGCAGATTTTCGGGCCAAGCTGGTCGCTGTCTGCGATCCTTTGCGGCGCGCGGCAAACCATGGTGTTGGGATCGCCCGTGCCGCTTGGTGTGTCCGGCATGACCACGGGATCGGCCGGGACCGAAGCGTTCGCCGCAAAGGCTTGCGGCGAAAACAGACAGGCGAAAAAGGCTCCGGCAATGGCTTGGCGCATCGCTGCATCCTCAAGCGGAACAGGCGCCATGAAAATACGCCTTTTCTCCAACCCGCGCCACGCCCCGGCTACCGGCAATTGCCGGCGCTGGTGCCGCCGCTGAAGCCGCGTACCCCGAAGTTTATCGGCAGGTCGCCAATCACCCGATCGGTATGCATCCGGTCTGGAATCGGCGGCAGAGGCTGGGCCTTCTGCATGATGTCGGTGGCGGCCTTGTCGAGCTCCGCATCGCCGGATGACTTTCCGATCGTCACCTTCTCTATCTGGCCGTTGCGGCGCACGTCGAAATGCACCATCGCCACGCCTGTCTTGTGCACGGCCAGCGCCGCGTCGGGATAATAAAAGAACTGGCGCACCCGCTCGGTCACCGCCCGCATCCAGACCGGATCGATGCAGCCGGCCAAGCCGCTGCCATTGCCGCCGGTGCCGTTGCCAGAAGCCGCCTGCCCCATCGGGCCATTGCCGGAGGTGCCGCCCAGCATGGGCGAGGTCTTTGCCGCCGAGGCCGGCAGCGGCGCGGGCGCCTGGGGCGGTGCGCCGGATGCGATGGTGAAGACCGGCAGCGCGGCTTTCTCGGCGCGCGGCTTGGTCAGATGGGCCAGAAACGGCGGCAGCGGCTCGATGGCGCGCTTGGTCGGCGCATCCGGCAATAGCGAGGCGATGATTTCCGCTCTTTCGGTCAGCCTTGGCCCGTGGCTCCAGGTCAGCCAGGCAAAGAAAGCGAAAAGCGCATAAAGAGCCCCCGTCAGCGCGCCTGCGATAATCCTGTCGTGATCGCCGCGCGACGGCCCGTGGTGATGCGAAAATTCCGCCAGGCTCATGGGTGTGACCGTGCCGACTGCGTCATGCCGGGGCCAAAGTCGCGTCCAGGGGATCGCCCCACTTGGCCTTGTACCAGGCCCAATAGCTGTTGCGGGCACAGGCGATGGCCGACAGGTTCCGATCCGAAACGCCCGGATCCAGCCGGCAGGAGATCGCGTTGGCATCACCCGGCACCGCCTCCTCCGGCTTCAGCTTCGCCGGCGCGCGGGCGGCCGCTTCAAGCGACGGAGCCCAGCCCGCGAGATCGGCAACCACCGTGTTCTGCACGCACATCTCATGGCCAAGTTTGCTGGCCATCGCATCCAGCTCAGGCGGCTGGCACAGCATGTAGCTGGTGAAGGCTTGGGGGGGCGGCGCTGATGTATCCAGCCGGTCGCCCGACACGAACCTGGCCTTCTCCGCGATCAGGAATTCGGCGACGAAAACGGGATCGCGGTCCTCCTCCGCATGTTTGAAAGTGGCGGCGATCGTGACCCGCCGTCCCGTGACCATCTGCGCCGCATCCGCGGGATTGCTGAATTGGACATTCACCAGCACGTTATCGTGGCCCGGCCGGCCGCAGGACATGTCCTTCACCAGGATCAGGCGCGGCGAGACCACCCGGCCGCTCACTCTTTTATACGGACAATTTTGCTGGTTGAGCGGACTGAGCGAACTGAACCTGCCGCTGACGCTGTTCAGCGGGATGGGCACGCCCGTCACCTGGGCAAACGCAACCGATGGGCCTTGGGCCCGCACGGCCGCGGGACAGAAAAGCAGCGCCAGCGCGCCAACGGCCGGACCAAGTTTCATGCCAAATCTCATGAGAGCGAGTTTCATGCCTGCCTCTCAAGCCTGCAATCCTAATGATGTATGCCGCCTCCCGATCCGTGCCAGCCCCTCCCGCGCAGGTTTTGGCGCCGGGCGGGCTCGCAAAGTTTCCTGCGCTATGCAACTTTCCGCAGGTTCCATGCGGTCGAAACGGGCAGCTCATGAAACTTTTCAGCAAAACCCTGCTGTGCTCCATTCTGCTGTGGCCGGGAACCGGCACTGCCCAGCCCGCGAAGGATTTACCTCCCGGCTGGCCCCGCCCCGGCGCCACCTTGCTGGTCGAGAATGACCGGGGCGCGGCCTATAACGTCATCTATCCCAAAGACCAGCCGACGCCGCTGCACCGGCATCGCTATTTCTTCGCCGGCCTGGATCTCAACACCGCGACCATCCGGGTGACGCAGCCGGACGGAAAATCCACCCTGCATCCCGTGATCAAGAACCGCATGTGGTTTCTGCCCAGGGACCTGACGCACCAGGAAATGTCCACCACCGATCCCGGCCGCCACACGGTGGTGATCGACATCAAGGACAGCCACGTTCCCGAGGCAGCGAACACGAGCGGACTTCCTGCCGGCACCTATGCTGCTTCCCAGACCAAGGTGGTCGACAACGACCACGTCATCATCTGGGATTGCGCCTGGTCACCTGGCGCCGAGGGGATCAGCGGCTTCGATGGCCGGGACATGTTCATTGCGTTTGCCGAAGGCGGCGACTTTTCCGTCGCCGCGTCCGGCCAGCCCGCCAGGGTGCAGCACTACGAGGCCGGCCAGGCGATTTTCCTGCCCGGCGGCCAGGCGCGGACCTTCGCCTCCGCGGGCGGCACGATCCACGCCATGCTGGTCGAGGTTAAATAGCGAAGAGCTATTTCACCCAGTCCCGTTTGATGCGCAGGACAAGCGTGATGACGATCGCGACAATGGATGCGCCGACAAAGGCGATGCCCAGTGACGCAAAGATTGTCGCCAGGTAGGTCCCCACATAGGGCAGGACCTCAAGCGTCTTGGCGCCAAGCAAAAGAACGATGGTGATCAGAAAATTCCGGGCGTTCTTTTCCGAATTGTTGCGGATCGCTGCAATGCCGCCAAAGATCAGAAGCAGTGGGGCGGTCAGTGGAACAGAGACAAAGGCTGACACGACAGCCAAAATGACGGCGAGTGCTCTTGCTGCGGCAGATAACTCACTCATTCTTCCCTCCCGATTTTTTTTGAAATGCATGCCGTAACGAGGGTGATGTCGGCTAGGCGTAAAGCCTGTTCCTATTGAGATGAAGTTGCAATGTCCCTGACTGACTTTCCGTCAGTGGCCTTGCGGGACGCCCCAACCGGGATAAGCTTCCTGAAAATAGGGCGCGGGATGAGACTTCGTACAGCCTTGGGCACAGCCTTGGTGGGTCTGACGCTGGCGGCGGTATCGGCCGGTGCGGCGCCCACATCTGTGCCGGACAGCTTTTACATGCATGCCGGCAAACTGGTCGCGGTTGATGGTCCACGCCGGCTGAATCTGTCCTGCATGGGCAAAGGCAGTCCCACGGTGCTGTTCGATTCCGGCGCGGGCGACAGCGCCCTGGTCTGGCGGCTGGTACAAGGCGAGGTGGCCAGACTGACCCGCGCCTGCGCCTATGACCGCGCGGGCTTCGGTTTCAGCGACCCGCGCCGCGGCCCATCCGACGCGCGCGCCAGCGCCGCCGACCTTCATGCCTTGCTGCTGGCGGCAAAGATCAAGACGCCCATTCTCTATGTCGGCCATTCCATTGCCGGCCTCTACGGCGTGCTGCTGGAGGCGACACATCCCGGCGACCTGGCGGGCGCGGTTCTGGTCGAGCCCTCTTTCGCCAACCAGTGGGATGCCTTGTCGAGCGCCGGCATCGCGGCCGGCGCGCCGCAGAAGGCCGCCGACGATCTCCTGGCCGCCCTTCATGCCCAGGTCCCGCGCATCAGGGAATGCGCCACGCTGCCCGCGCCCTTGCCCGCCGATTGCGCCGGCAATGACCACCGGCTGCCGGCCGATCTGGCCGCCTTCAAGAAGGCGCAGAATTCGCGCTCCTCCTATCTGCTGACCAAGGCCTCGGAGTTCGAAAATTTTCTCTCCACCAAAACCGAAAAGAATCTGGACCAGAAGGAACTGGAGGCGGTCAAAACCAGCTTCGGCGACAAGCCGCTGATCGTGCTGACCCGCGGCAATGCGCAAGGCAATCCCGGTTTCACCACAGAACAGAGCGCCGCGATCGACCGGGCCTGGGGAGCGGGGCATGACAGGCTGGCCGCTCTCTCCACCCGCGGCAGCAATATAGTGGTGCCGGGCGCCGGTCATTACATCCAGTACGACCAGCCGCGGGCGGTGATCGACGCGGTGACCCGGGCTCTGGCAGAAATCCGTGGCCACTAGAATGAATTTCGACGCTTTCCTCGCCTCCATCGAGGCTCCTGCCCTGCGCGCGATTGCGCAAACCTGGAATGTTGCGCGCGGCGCCACGCTACTGCCCGCCTGGGAAGGGCTGCGGCTGGAACAGCTGCCGCAACAGGCCAGACTGATCTGGGTCTATGCCTATGATCCCGGCACGGGCAGGTTCACCGGGCAACTGTCCGGCGAGCAGATCACCAAGGCCTTCGGCAAAAGCTTCCACGGCCTGCCGCTGGAGCTTGCCCATACTGGCGCGATCTATCTGTGGGTGTATCAGGCGTTGACGCGCGTTGTGACCGAACCCGCCGCTTACAAGAGTTCGGGCCGGCTCTACAAACAGGCGGGGCGGACCATCGAAGGCGAACGCATCGCACTGCCGCTGGGCTCGGACGGCCGCACCGGCAACGGCATCATCGGTGCGTCCTGGTTCATGGACCCCTATCTCGACGGGCCCATCGAACTGCTCGCGGAGAATGAAAGCTGGTGCCCGCTCAAGCGCCCATAAGAAGAGAGCCCATCGCCGGGCGGGGCGATGGGCTCTCGCGCGCTGGAGGGCTATCAGCGCTTGGTATTCTGGCCCGACTGGTCGCCGCTATTCTGGCTGTCGGAATCCTGATCTTCCTGGCCGCTGCTTCCCTGCTGACCGCCGGACTGCTGGCCGCCTTGGCGCTGCTGCTGGCCGGACTGCTGGCCCATCTTCTGCTGATCCTGCTGGCCCGAGCCCTGCTGTCCCGAACCCTGCTGACCAGACTGCTTGTTGTCGTTCGCCATTTTCATTCCTCCTGGAGTTGTTCAGCACCAACTGTTCGCGGGAGTTGATCGTTCCTTATGGTGAATGAAATCGCTGCCAAGTGGCTCAATGAACAGACGTTATCGTACTCTTCGTCCTCTCGGATGGCTGCTCCTCGGCCTGATCGTGGCTATCTTCTGTGCGCTGGCTGTGAGCGGGACCGTCCCGCTCGATGCGCCAGGCGCGTCCCGCGCGCCTGTGAACGCCGCAACCTAGCGCCGCCGGCGTGCCGGCCTGGTGGTCGGAGGCGCCATCCCCAGTTCCTGCGCCAGGCCCTCAAGCACGGTGTCTTCCAGCATGCCCGGCGAGACTACCGGCTGCGCCAAGCCGGAGAATGCACAAGCGTGATCTATCAGCTGGCGCGCGCGCCGCAACGCGTCGCGCTCCTTGTCCGGTTCGCTCCACGGCACGGGCACGCGAATGGCCAAGGTCGGTTCCACGCCGCCGCTGACATAGGTGATTGCCACCGTCGCCCAGGCGACCTCACCCAGCGACGTATCAACCGGAACGGAATCAATCTCGACCGTCAGATCCGAAATCCTGGCGGCCGGCAGGCTTTCCGCCATCAGTGACGCGATTCTCTGCGCACGCCTTTGAACTTCCCGCCGTCCTTTTTCTGCGCCAGGAACTGGCCAGTCGTCTTGCTGCGTTTGGTGAAATGTTCCTCGCCCATGACTTTGGTCTTGAGTTGCGAGCGCTTGCGCACAGCGCCGTTGCGATGGCCATCACCGGACGGAGCATTGGTAGCCATGGATTTTCTCCCGAAGATTTCTGTGAAAACCAACGCCCTCTGGCGTCGCCATGTTCCCTGTCTGTCACAATTTTTGTAGAAACAATTCAATGCCTTCCGCATTGTATGTACGCTGGAGGCAGGAGTAGTCAGTGTCACAGAATGCCGCCCGGCCGGGAACCCCCGCCTTCTATCGGACCAAAGCCGCCGAGTTGCTAAGGCAGGCTGAAGTGGCGGCCGACCAGGCCGCTCGGGAACAATTCCTGAAGCTGGCCGAGCAATGGCATCATCTGGCGATGACCGTCGAAAATCCCAGCTGGTAATCGCGCGGCCGAAGTGCGCCAGATTTAACCTTGGCGCGATCAGGTGCTGGCATGTGCCGGATTTTTTCATAGTCTTGCGCCGGGAAACAGCACCGCGCCGCACTGTCATGCAACAAATCTATACCCTGGTCGCCAGACGCGATCCCGCCCGTCCCGATACCTTGACGGTTCAATATGAAAGCCGCGAGCATGCGCTGGCGGCCGCTGCCGTGCTCAAGGAATATTGCGCCGTCGTGCAGGTGATCGATGGCGAAGGCGCGGAACTGGAAAGTCCCTGCGCCTAACACACCTGACGAGACGCGCGCCTTTTAGGCGTGATGCACGCCGAGCGCGCCGAGCAGCCACAGCACCAGGAAAATCACCAGCACCAGGCCGAGAATGCCGCCAGCGCCGCCGGCGCCCCAACGGCTGTAGCCGAATCCGCCGCCGCCCAGAAGTACGACCAGAAGGATGACAATAAGAAGTGTGCTCATGACCTCTCCCGGTTTCTGTCCTGCATGTCATGCAATCCTTCAGTCTCGCGACGGTTCCGGCGGCGAATGCGCGAAACCGCACACGGGGCAACAATTGATGCCAAAGCGCATGCGCAACAAACAAATGATAATGGCGCGGTGATTTTTATGCGCGATGCGTGCGCTTGCGGACCAACTCTGTCCGCATAATTAGCCGCGCGGTAAATCACGGCGCCTAGCTTTTCACGCGCATGAGCGATGCGCTGAAAAGCCAAAGAGGAAATGCCCTCATCGTGGTGATGATGGTGGGCACGATCGTCGCCATCGGCTTTGCCGGCATCGTCACCAGCAGCGTGCTGGTGGAACAGCGCGCCGTGGAGGGCTCGCTCGCCCGCTCGCGCGCCTATTGGGCGGAAGTGGGCAACTTCAACTATGCCCTCAGCCGCATTTCCAAAAGTAAATTCTGCAGCAGTTGCCTTTTCCCCAACAGCAACGTGAAGGACACGGTGATGGCGGCGAACCTGCAGGCCTATTTCAACGAGCTGGGCAGCCAGAAGACCTGGACTTATCCGGACGAGTCCGCCAGCTACAGCATCACCACCACTGACACCGCCGCGGCCGACGATACCCCTGGCCGCCAGCAATTCAGCGGCTGGCTGATGGCGACCTCATCCTATTCCAGCTCATCCCTGGTTTCGGGATTGAACAGCCACCTGCCGGTAATGGAGCTGAGATTGTGCGTCGGGTTGGGCAACACCAATTCCCATTGTGGCAATCTCAACAACAACAATGGCGGCAACACCACCGCCTATTTCAGCATCGACCGGCTGAGCAACCTGCCGGGATGAATACCGGCGCCTAGAATCCGTCGTCGCGCCGCCGATCGGCAAAGCCCGCAAGAGTGCGGTACTGCTGCGCGATGTACAGCCAGACGTCGCGGCCCTTCGCCGTGGCGCTGGCCAGCGCCTGCTCCTCGGCATATCTGGCTCTGTCGCGGTAGAGCGTTGCGGATGTCGGTTCGTCCGGAATTTTGCCCTCCATCCGCCGAATCCGGCTTTGTAAGGCAAGGCACAAACCCCGCGCATTCACAAAGGACACCAGCGCCGACTTTCTGTCAGTGTTCCCATCATAGGAACAGGTCAGGAACCTGCTGAAAGTTAAGGCGACAATTTGTTGTGTCCCGGTTTGTTCTGCGGCGTCTGTCTCTCTGCAGTACCGCGTCAGCAGCGCGATCGGAGCGGCATCTGAATCGATTGCGCGCATTCCTCTCACCCTTTGTTAACCGCGAGGCACCGGAGGGGGTTGGCAAGGGCGGGCGCGGGCCGCGAAACTTCAGCCTTGCGGGCATGGGGGTGCTATCCGCGTGGAGAGCACCAATGAAGCCTGTCTTGGCTGCGGCCATCTGCCTGATGCTGGGCTCCAGCAGCTTTTCGTCCCGCGGCGTCGCCAAACCGGTCCAGCCCGTCGCTCATCCGGCCGCCGCCCATCGGGCCGTGCTGGCCGGCGATACCATTCCCATGCTGACGGGATTTGGCGCCACCCTGGCCCTGGTCATAGTGAAATAAGTCGTCGTGAAATAGGCGAATGCTAAGTACAGACCGCCGCGTCCCGCGCGGCGTCTTCCGCTTTCTGGTTCCAATGCTCGGCAATGCGCTGACAGGCCGCGCGCTCTTCCGCGGTACCGGCAGACTCCGCCCGCAGCCGGAAAACGGACGCGCGCACGCGGTACAGGACCGCCATATCTGCCCAGTCACTCATGCGTGCCAGCATGAGCGGCGCTGCCTGAACCCGGCATGAATGAGTCATTCAGCAACCCGGCGTGATTGCGTCATTCCGTTTTGCGTGCGAGACAGATTCCATTCCGGCACGATCCCGTAACGCCAGCGCCGGTCAAATTGTTCGCGGGCCTTCTTGCGCTGACGTTCAGTCATGTCATTCATATGCGGGATGGGCCCTAGCGCGCGGTACCCATCATTCTGGCGGGCGCCGCCACGCCCACCATCCCGTTTGTGACAGCGGCTACATGATTACAGCGTCAGATGAGCGGCCGCACTGCAGCCGACAGGGTTCCTTAACTGGGTGTGCGCCTTAATATAGATTATGCATCCCACCCACCATGCGCCGGAGCCGATGTCCGATTTCAGCGCCTTCGTCAGCCGCATAGAATCGCCGGCCCTTCTGGCCATTGCCACCCATTGGCATGAGGCGCGTTCGAACAAGCGCCTGCCGGGTTGGGCGGACCTGTCGCCTTCCGCCATTGGGCCACATCTGACGCGGCTATGGTCTTTCAAATATGACCCGCAAACGGGCGAATTCACCGGCCGGCTGGCGGGCAACCGGATCATGGTGGCCACCGGGCACAGCTTTCGCGGCACCACTCTCAAAGAACTGCATCCGCCGCACATCTATGAGAAGTCCCAGGCCGAGTTCACCCGCATCGTGACCACGCCGGCGATCTATCGCTGCCGCGGACCGCTGTTCCGCGCCGGCGGAAAGGTTGTCGAAGGCGAACGCATTGTCATGCCCCTGGCTGACAACGGAGAGCATGGCGACGGGCTTCTGGGCGCGTCGGAATATGTCGTTCCCCCGGTGACCGGCATCCCGTTCGAGCTGATCTCCGAAAATGCGGAGTGGTACTCCATCTGAGCCGGCACGCCGCCGCTCTCAGGGAAATCCCGCATCGCCGTTCACGGCATTGCCGCCATGGGTGATGATCTGGCGCACCCCGCCGGCATTGAAGTCCGCCGACTGGTTGCGGAACAGCGCCGGCCCCAGGATGCAGCCCTCGCAGCCATTGTTGAAGGCGCGGAAATTCACGAACGGCCCTTCGGTGACCAGCCAGTGCGGCGCCGCCTTGGGCCCCAGCGCGCCGATCTCGGTCAGCACCGCGACATCGTTATTCTCGATGGCATGGCTGAAGCCTCCCACCACATGGATGGCGCTCTGCGCGCCGGGGATGATGCCCTCGATGTGATTGGCTTCGATGGTGGAGGAGCGCGTGGCGTCATAGATGAAGGAGTCGTAGCGCTGGTGCTGGTCGGTGGGATAGAGGAGCTCGTTGCCGACCACCCGGTCCATGTTGCCGAAGGTGCCGTGCGACACCATCCGCACCAGGCTGTCGGTGGCATAGGCAAAGCGGTTGGGCCCGGCGCAGCCGATGCACATGACATCGGAGCCTTCCAGCGAGATGCCGTGCTTGCCGCCGGTGGTGCTGTTCAGGGAAAAGTCGCCGTTGAAGCACTTGCTGCATTCGAACCCGATCTTGTCGCCGGCCGGCATGTCGCACCAGATGCGCTGGGCCTGGGGATGTATCATGTAAAGCTGCGAGTTCGGCCCGTCGACAAAGCCGCCCGCCACATCGTTCCAGCGGATGCAACCGCCGGGATTGCTGTTGCTCCCCGCCTGAATCTCCATGTCGTAATATTTGGGCGCTTCCATCGCGCCCGCGCCGGCGGGCGCGGTAATGTCGAACACCCAGCCGCTTTTGATGCAGGTGCCGTTCACCACGGTTGCGGCCGGGGCGCTGGCGCCGTTGGTACTCATGCCCTGGCCATGCACGCTGACGCCCTGCGCCGCCTTCACGCTGGAGCAGACGCGTGCCGTGCCGCCCGGCAGGCTGAGAGTGACCCGCAAGCTCGCGGCCGCGGCAAAGGCGCGGGTCAGCGCGGCGGCATCGTCGTGGCTGTTATCCCAGTAGGCACCACACATGGTGGCATCCAGCGCGCCGGAACGCTGGCGCACCCAGCGGCCTTTCTGCCCGGGCGCCGGCTGTTGCGGGGCAAAGGCAGAGCAACTGTCCGGCGCGGTGCCCGACGCCGCATCCCAGACGAACAGTCCGCCGCCGCGGTTCAGCCCAGGATAGTAAGAGAGAACCTGCACGACCGGCGTGGCCGCGCCGTTCAAGGCCTGCATCTCGGCGATGGAGGCGACCGCGCTGATGGGGATGGGCGCGGCCAGCGCGACAGGCATTCCCGCGAACAGAAGCAGCGCCAGAACGGCATGCCGGATGACCATGGATTCCTCCGTGGGCGGAGCGATTACCGAAGCCCTGAATCGGCTCAGCCTGCGGCCAGCATATCCCCGAAGCGGGCAAAAGCATGACGCGCGCCCGCTTCCAGCGCCGCCCCGTCGCTCTGCCGCTCCAGGCCCGCGCACAACAGGCGCCAGCGCTGGCCGTCTTCGGCGCTGCCCTTGAAGAAAGTCCGGCCGCCCTCGCCGTCCAAGAGGCCGTCAAGCTGGCGGTGGATCACCTTGCCGCCCAGGGTCGAGCCTTGGACGGTATAAAGCACGCCCACGGCGAAGGCCCCGGCACCCGCCGGTTCTTCTTCCGCATGTGGTACCGCGCGGCCGAAAATCGCCAGATCAGCCCGGAGCGCCGCCAGCCGCGCCTGATGGGCCCGCGCCAACCCATTCAACCCCAGCACCCCAGCGCCCGCCGCACACCAGCCCGCCATCGTCGCGTGATAGCGCCAGAGAAATTCCAGCGTGTCGGCATACGCCTCGCGGGTCACGGTGCCGCCGGCAATGGCCGCAAAAGGCGCGGCGCGGTGCAGCGCCAGATGTATGTCTTCGGTGGCCGCACGCAGTCTTTCGCGCATCGAGAGCGGTCGGATTTGAGCTTCCACCAAGCTCACAACGGCCTCATCCCGGCCAGCGCCTTCTGCAGATGCTCGGCGCCGTAGGGCTTGTTGACCACCGGCGCCGCGGGATAGTCGCCCAGGAAGCCGGTGCCGTCTCCATAGCCCGTGGCAAAGACGAAGGGCACGCCCTTGGCTTTCATCACCGCCGCGATGGAGGCGCTGGTGTCGCTGCCCAGATTCACGTCTAACAGGCCGAAGTCGAATTCATCCTCGTCCAGCATCGCCAGCGCCTGGCTGACATTGGCGGCGGTAGCGACATGGGCCGCGCCCAGGCGCTTGAGCTGTTCCTCCGCGTCCATGGCGATGATCATGCTGTCTTCCACCAGGAGAACGCGGCGGCCCCTCAGCGGCAATGTGTCCAGCCCGTCGCCTTGCTTGCGGCTCTCACGGGCCTGCGTCGGCCCCTCGCCGGCGATGTGCCGCGAGGGGATGCAGAAGCGGACATGAAGCCCTGCCGCGCGATAGGCGATTTCGGCATCGCCGCCCAGATCGAACGGCACAGACTGTTCGATGATGGTCGAGCCGAAGCCGCGCCGGCTGGGCGCGACCACCACCGGTCCGCCCTCTTCCGTCCATTCCAGCACCACGCTGCCTTCCTCTGTGCGCCACCAGGCCACAGTCACACTGCCATTGTCGGACAAGGCGCCATATTTGGCGGCATTGGTGACCAGCTCGTGAATCACCAGCGCCAGGGTGGTGAAGGCACCGGGATGGATCAGGACATTGGGGCCGCTGAAGCGCATCTGGGTGCGCTTCTCGCCCAGATAGGCGCCGGCCTCGGTCTCCAGCAGGTCGAACAGCCGCGCCGGCCCCCAGCGGTCGGCGGTGACCTGGTTGTGGGCCCGGGCCAGCGCCTGGATGCGGTCATCCAAGGTGGCGATGAAGCCTTCCACCGATTGCGCACCAGCCCCATTTTCCGGTTTCTGGCGCGACTGCGCCATCAGCGCCCGGATCAGCGCCAGGATGTTGCGCACCCGGTGGTTCAGCTCGGCGATCAGCATCTCCTGCCGCTCATGGGCGCGCAGGCGCTCTTGCTCGGCGGCATCCGACAGCCGCGCCAGCACATCGGCCATGCCGGTGCGCACCGTCTCGGCCATGCGCAGTTCGGCGGCGGTAAACGGCAAGGCATGGCCCTTCACCAGCTCGGACCACAGTTCGAAACTCTTGCGCGGCGTCAGGCGCGCGCCATGCGGGCCCAACTCCACCGGCTTTTCCGGATTGCCCGCCCAGCGCACATTGCGCAGCTGCTCGCTGCGGAACAGCACCACATAATCGCGGGGCTTTCGCGACACCGGCACCGCCAGCATGCCGGCAGCGCGATCGGCGTAAGCTGTGCCGGCGGGCAGCACGGCCTGGATGGCGCTGGTGGCGAAGATTTCGCTGCCGGCCTTTTGCTGCAGGAACGAGACGACCTGACCGAACTGTTCCCGATCCGGCGCCAGGCCCGACAGCGCCACCGCGCCGTCCAGATAAACCCCCACGCCCTCGGCCGGGATGATGTCGAACACCATCTCGCCGATCCAGCTTGGGTTGGTGAGCAGGCTGGCATCCTGCGCCATCGCCGCCATCAGCCGGTCGGCGACCCCGCGGGCCCGTGTCTCATAGTCGGCGGATTCCCGCCGCTCGCGGCTTTCCAGCATCAGCGAGAAGATCTGGCCGAACAGCTCGGCGGCGGTGCGATAGGCGAAGCTTGGCAGGCGCGGTGCGTAATGGTGGCAGGCGAACAGGCCCCACAAGCGCCCTTCCACGATGATGGAGATGGAGAGCGATGCCGCCACCCCCATGTTTTTCAGATATTCGATATGAATGGGCGAGACCGCGCGCAGCACCGACAGCGACTGGTCCAGCGCCCGCCCCTGCTCATCCAGCGCCGGCACGATCGGCACCGGCACGGAATTCACATCGGCGATCACCCGGAAGATGTTGCGCAGATAGAGCTTGCGCGCCTGGGCGGGAATGTCACTGGCCGGATAGTGCAGCCCCAGGAAGGAATCGATGCCCGGGCCCGCGCTTTCGGCCACCACCTCGCCCGAGCCCTGGTCGTCGAAGCGATAGACCATCACCCGGTCGAAGCCGGTCAGCGCCCGCACCTGGCGTGCCCCTTCGCGCAGGAAGCCGGTCATGCCCTGGCTTTGCGCCAGCCGCGCCATCATGGCGCGCACCAGGGTGCTGGCTTCGATTTCCTGATCCTGGGCGGGCTCGGCCTCGATCACGATCTGGTCGCCGGAAAAATGCACCGCCACATCGAAGGGCGGGCCATTCTCGGTCAGCGCCAGATGAAACAGCCGCTCCACCGAATCCGGTCCGCGCAGCAAAGTGATGCGGTTGCGGATGGCATGCAGCGCCTGTTCGCCGATGAATTCGGTGAGCGGCACGCCAAGCATCTGGTCCATCCGCCCCCAGAAAGTCGCGGGTATTGGCGCTGACCCGGCGGACAATCCAGTCCATGCCCGCGGAGACCAGGAATCCAAAGGGTTGGATATTGCCCAGCACATGGATCGGTTCGCGGTCGCAATTGGTCAGGTCGGCCTTGAAGCCGGTCGCGCTCATGCGCGCGTCTTCTTGAATAAGGACAATGGCATCAAGCCTTCATATCAGCGGCGGAACACAGTGCAAAATGGGTTTGGATTTCCGCTCGTAATCGTACAGAGTGCTCATAATAAGGCGGCACATTTTGCGACAAAAATGGCTCATAATCAGCAGGTTGAGGCAAAGACGCCTTTAATGGCGCCGGGGAGAAAAACATTATGACACGCAACGCATTCACGGCCGCTTTGATCCTGTCGGCCGCAACCTTTGCCACCAGTGCGACGCAGGCGCAAAGCGGGGGATTGGCCTCGCGCATCACTCATTATGATGTGAGCAAGACTGCCAATCTGAAGGCGGTGCATGACGGCGCGGGCACGATGAATTTCGGTCCGCTGATGAACGACAAGACCCTTTCCACCAACATGATCTTCCTGCATCGCGGCGTGCTGCACGCCCATTCCGGCATCGGCCAGCATTTCCACAATCACTGCGAAGAGATGTTCGTGATCTTCGATGACGAGGCCGAATTCACCATCAATGGCCGTACCTCGCTGCTGAAAGGCACGGTTGGCGCGCCCGACCGCATGGGCTCCAGCCACGCCATCTACAACCCCACCGACCATGACGTGGAGTGGATGAACATCAATGTCGGCACCTCCAAGGTCTATGACGCCTTCAACCTGGGCGATGACCGCGTGGGGGTCCCCAAGGACAAGATCCCGCAATTCGTCACCATGAAGCTGGACCGCGCTTTGCTGAAGCCGGGCGATATAAAGGGCGTGATGCGCCGCCGGGCGCTGGGCCCCTCCGTCTTCTACACGCCCTGGGCCTATGTGGATCATATGCTGATCGAGGCCGGCGTGAGTGTGCCGAGCTTGCGTCTCGACGGCCTCAGCGAGGCGACCTATGTGATGAGTGGCGAGGGCAGCGTCACCGTCAATGGCGAGACGGTCGCCATCAAGAAGGGTGATGCCATCCCGATAGACGTGAACCAGATCCACAGCTTCAAGGCCGGCGCGGCCCCGCTGGAGCTGATGGTCATCGGCGTGGCCAAGGACCAGAAGACCAAGGACGCCTTCGCCGCCAATCCCGACAACGAGGTTGCGAACCCGCTGCTGGAACGGCTTAATCGCAAAAAATGACCTGCCGGGGGGCTGGGACCATGTCGGTAAAAGCGCGTGTCTTAATCGCCATCCTCACCTTCCTGGCCCTGCCCGCCCGCGCCGCCGACATCGCCGGCACCTGGCAGGCCGATGGCAAGCCGCAGCGGGTTTTGAAAATTCACAAGTCCGCGCACGGCTATGCCGGCGAGTTCTACAATCTGGGCGACGAAGGCCCGGGCGCGCCGCGCTATGACAGCGTCTCGGCCATCGCCCTGTCCGGCAACAGTGTCCATTTCGCGCTGGACAAGGCGGAAGGCACCTTCGATGGCGCACTGTCGGATGACAGCAAGACCATCGCCGGCACCTGGAAGATGCTCTATGGGCCGCCGTCGCAACCGCTGAGCTTCGCCCGCACCGCCAAAAAAGACGAGTGGGCGATCGATACCTCGCCGCACAAGACGAGCCTCGTCACGGTACAGCCGGGCATCAAGCTGGAGGTTCTGGATTGGGGTGGTAGCGGTCGGCCTCTGATTTTCCTGTCAGGTCTGGGCAACAGCGCTCACACCTTCGACAGCTTCGCGCCCCAATTCACCGCCAACCACCATGTCTATGCCATCACCCGCCGTGGCTTTGGCGCTTCAACAATGGCGCCGCCGACCGATGAGAATTACGACGCCAACCGGCTGGGCGATGACGTACTGGCGGTGATGGCGGCGTTGAAAATCGAAAAGCCGGTACTGGCGGGCCATTCCATCGCTGGCGAGGAACTCAGCTCGATCGGCACCCGCCATCCGGAAAAGATCGCGGGACTGGTCTATCTCGACGCGCTTCAGTCCTTTGCCTTCTACAATCCGGCAGAGCCGAATCTGGCGCTGGATTCGGCCATCGTGCGCCGCGACCTGGACCGCATGTTCGACTTTCAACCCAACCCCGCGAAATGGACCGCGCTGATCAAGGAAACCCAGGCCGCCCTGGTCAATCTGGAGCAGTCGCTGAAGGATACCGCGGCCAGCATGGACGCGGTCAGCGGTCTGCCGGCCGAACCGGAAAGCCCATCGGACCTGGCCGGCAACAAGATTTCCGCCAATCAGCGCCCCTATGGCGCACCTTCAGTGCCGGTCCTGGCAATCCTTGCCATGCCCCGCCGCTGTGCGCCCAACTGCGACAAGCCTTTCATGCAGCGGATCATGGGGGCCGACGCCGCCCGCGCCGCGTTGTTCGAGAATGCCGCAGCGCGGGCCCGCGTCATCCGCATTCCCAATGCCAGTCATTATATCTACCGCTCAAACCAGGCCGATGTGATCCGCGAAATGAACAGCTTCATGGATGGCCTCGGATGACCCGCACCTTTCCCTGCCGCCGAGGTTTGAAGGTCGCGCAGATCCCGGGCACTCCAACCAGGTCCGCATCGCGGCCCCTCACATCGCCGCCGCCAGGCGCCCCGCCTTTGCCCGCAGCCGGAAGGCCAGCACCAGCATGGCGACGCCGAACACCAGGGCGTAGGCGCCGATCCACCAGGTCAGCACCACCGCCCCGATCGAAGGGGCGATTAACAGCGCCGCGCCATAAAGCATGGAGACGGCCCCGCCCAGCACCATCCACCAGCGGCCGTGATCGGCATCCACCTTGAAGGCAGCGGCCAGCATCAGGCCGCCGGTCAGCAGCGCCCAGGCCGCCACCAGCATAACGAAGACCACCACGGTCAATCCCGGCCAGGTCACCGCCGCGATGGCGGCGAGGATATCCGCCACCCCTTCAAGGATGAGAAGGCCCCAGCGCTCGTGCCGCTGCGCCGCCCGCACCGCGCTGGCAATGGCAAAAATGCCGTCGGCGAGCGCGTAGACGGCAAACAGCAGGACCAGCGACAACATAGTGGCGCCCGGCAGAAGAATGGCTACGACGCCAAACAGGACCGCCAGCATGCCGCGAATGACAAATGCCCACCAGTTGCGGGCCAGCACGGATATCACCATGGGTCCCTCCTTTGCGTGGAGCCTAATGCAGGACAGCCCCTGGAAATTGACCATGATCAATTTCAAGGGGGCCCGGAGCGCCTAGAAGCAAACCTTATTGCCCGCATTTTGAGAAATGCCGGATGGTTCAAGCATCGCAATTTTCCGTGACCATTGTATGCCCGGCTTGCGGGAGCGCAGGCGTTGTCACCTGGGAAAAGGTCGGGAATGAACGTTCCCTGGTAAGTCTCTCCGATGCCTTTCACGAGCAGATTTCCACAAAGAAGCCCTATGCCCTCGAACTGGTGTGCAACAGCTGCGGAAGGCATGAGCTTGAGAGCTGAGCGAGAGCCCAGCTCTCGCGGTCCATGGCGCCAGCGGCGTCAGGCAGATCGGATCGGTCCGCCCCCGCGCAACTGTTAACGAAGGTGAATTATTTCCAATCCGAGCCGTAACTGAACCTTCACAGCGTGGGTCTAGGATTCGTCCGTGGAAGGACATTCGCCCATGTATCAGGCTCTGGTCCGGATTACCAAAGACGACAGGACGGCGACAGACGCACCGCCCGAAGGCCCGCGCTTCGACTGGGCCGCGCTTCTGGATTCCCTGCTTCGCCGGATGCGCGAGGTCCGCACGGACGCTCCCCAGACCAGCAAGGAAGCGCGCTAAGATCCTCGCTCGGCGGTGATTTTCGCCCTCGCCTCAACTCTCCCAAAGTTTCAGAACAACGGGATCCGGATAACGGCGATAGCCGCCGCGTTGGTAAAAGGGATAAGCCCGCTCG
>Ga0070665_100000814_pt1 | contig 40839 bp, 31 predicted proteins | sample KBSS13metaG_FD_65862 | JGI IMG/M metagenome (GOLD analysis project Ga0070665, IMG submission 65862) | Switchgrass rhizosphere microbial communities from Kellogg Biological Station, Michigan, USA - KBS S1-3 metaG | ecosystem: Host-associated > Plants > Roots > Rhizosphere > Soil ...
TTGCCGGTCGAACACTTCCTTGAACAGGGAGACCTTTCCCTTGCCGTCGGTGAAGGTGGCGAAGCAGGTCAGCTTGCCCGGCGCCGACAGGATGCAGAACTTGTCCTCGAGCGAGCCGTCCGGCCCCCACAGCTTCGCCTCGATCACGCCGGACGGCGTCGGGATCATCGCGCCGCGCAGCCCCATGCCGCCCGGAAGCGTCTGCTCCTTGCCGTCGACAGGCCCTGAATAGGAGAAGGTCTCGGTCTTGCCGTCCGACCCGGTGCCGGTCCAGGTATAGTCGAGAACCGTGTCGTGGCGCCTTATGACCGTCGTCTCCTGGCCGGTTGGATCGCTCATCCCGAACGATTCGGCCACGTTCTTCTTCCAGGTGCCGACATAAGGATTCGACTCCGCGAGTGCCGTGGCCGACCACAATCCGACCAGAACGATCGCGCACGGCCCAAAATGGCTTTTCATATTTCCTCCCCCTGTCAGTTCATTTTCCGTCGATGCTGAAGGCTATCAGCACGTTGCCGGGATGAGTCAGCAGGCTGCCCCCCGAATTCACATACAGGATGCCGCCTGAGACGATCTGCGGATAGCCGTTTACGGCGCCACCATGCGCGGGCACGCCGTTCACCGCCTCAAACCGCCGCGCCGTGTCGAAGTCCCACAGCAGCTTGCCGTCGGTCGCCGAAACGGCCCGGATATGCCCGTCGAGGGAACCGGAGAAAGCGACGCCCGCAATCGCCGTCGTTGCCCCCGGCTGCGCGCCGCTGCAATCGTCCGAGCCCCAGCTGCAGACCGGCTTGGCTGCCGCCATATGCCAGAGCCTTCCCCCGTTCTTGAGATCGAGCGCGGTCAGCCCGCCGGGCTGGGCCGCGTCACGGTCGGCGACCGAGACATAGGCGGTCCTTCCGTCCAGCGCCGGGCCATACATGACGCCGCCCAGCGGGCCGCCCTGCCCGATCCGGGTCTGCCACAAGACCTTGCCGCCGTGATCGGGGTCGAGCGCATAGACCACGCCGGATTTCTGGCCGAGGACCAGCACATCCGTTCCATCGGCGCGGCGGCGCAGGGCCGGGGCGTCGCCGAATTCGAGATATTCAGGCGCCGGCTTCGCGCAATCGGCGCGGGCCAATTGCCGGCACAGCGTATAGGGATCGCCGTCCGGCCGCGGCTGGATCGCCCAACGGCGCTGCCCCGTCGCCATGTCGAGCGCGACGACGGCGTTGGTGTCGCCCTCCTCCGCCTCGTTATAGGCGTTGCCGGTCGCGGCATAGACCAGGCCGCGCGCCGGATCGATCGTCGGCGCGGACCAGATCGCCGCCCCCGCCGGGCCGAACAGAGGTGTACCGGCCTCGTTGGTCCGCCCGAGCGCTACCGCCGGCCGGGGGATCATATAGGTCTTCCAGCGGATTTGGCCGGTCGCCGCATCGATCGCGACGATGCTGCCGCGGAAGATGCAGCAGGGATAGCCACGGTCCCATTCCGTCCCCTCGTCCATCGCCGAGACCGGGACGTAGAGCGTGTCCTCATAGACTGTCGGCGAACCGGTGATGCGCGCCAGCGGATGATCGTCCGCCTGGGTCTTCCACAGCTTCTTCCCGGTTACGGCATCCACCGCATAGACGGCCCCCTTCTCGTCGCCGAAATAGACCGCCGGGCCGGGGCCCGATCCGGGCGGGAAGGCGACGCTGACGGCAGTCCGCACCGCGCCATCCGCCTTCCAGCTCCAGCGCGTGCATCCGCTCGCTGCGTCCAGCGCAAAGACCTGGCCGGTCGCGCTGCCGGCAAAGAGCCTGTCGCCGACGACCACCGGTGCGCCGTAGGCAGCACCGCCGGGATAGGCGAACACCCATTTGACCTTGAGCCGCGGCACATCGGCAGCAGCAATGCCCGACTTCGGCTGATAGCGCGTATTGGCGATGTCTCCGCCGACACCGTTCCAATCGGATTGGCCGGGCGCCAATGGGCCGGCGGCCTGCTTGCAAAGATTGGCCGCCGGGTCGGGATCGCGGCTGGAACCCGGCTCGCGGTGGGCGAGATGGATCGCGAGCTGCCTGATGTCGTCGGCGGAAAGCCCCTGGGCCTGCGGCCGCATCGGCCCGTTGGTGAGCGCGCCCACGATCTGTTCGGGCGACTTGTAGTTCAGGACGAAAACCGGCGGAATGTTGCCGCTGGGGTGCTCGTGGCACATGGCGCAATGCTGGGCGAACAACAGTGCGCCGCGTTGGGAATCCATCTGCGCCGACGGAATATCGTCGTTGGGCGGAACCGCCCTCGCAGTCGAAAAGCCGACGACGGCAAGCGCCGCTGCGAGAAGGACCCGTCTCATTTCCCCTCTACCGAGAAAGCGAGCAGCGCATTGCCCGGGTGGGTCATCGAGGCGGCGCCGGAGACGACATAGACCATCCCGCCGGCGACGATCACCGGATAGCCGCTGATCGCCCCACCCGTGGCCTTGACCTTGTTGACCGCCGACACGGTCCCCGACGTGTCGACATCCCAGACGATGGCGCCGTCCTTCATCGCATAGGCGCGCATATGCCCGTCCCAGGCGCCTGAGAACACGATGCCGGGGATCGCGGCGGACGATGCCGCCTGGGCCGGATTGCATTCATAGGCGCCCCAGCCGCAGGGCGGCCTCGGCGACGGCGTGCGCCACAGGACCTTGCCGGCGGCGATATCGAGCGCAACCAACCCGCCCGGGACGTGCGGCGCCTTCACCTCGGAATCCGAGACCGGGACATAGGCCACGCCATCGGCGACGGAGAATCCCATCTCGACCCCGCCCATCGAGCCGCCCTGCCCGACCCGGGTTTCCCACAGCAGCTTTCCGTCATGATCCGGGTCAAAGGCATAAACCACGCCGGATTTCTGCCCGGCGAGCAGAATGTCCTTTCCGTCCGGCGCGGTCGCCAGCACAGCCGGCGCGGCGAATTCGAACAGGGCGGAGGCCGAGTTGTCGCAGCCATCCGCCTCGTCCTGGTTGGCGCAGGCCGCCGCGTTGTCGAGGGGCCGCGGCTGGACCGCCCATTTGCGTGCGCCGGTATCGAGATCGAAGGCGATGATCGCGTCGTCGCCATCGGTATGTTCGTGCTGATAGGATTCAGCCGTCGCCGCATAGACGGCGCTACGCCTGGCGTCGATCGTCAGCGGCGCGTAAACCGCCCCGCCCGACGGACCCTGGAGCTCGGCGCTGGCCGAACTCTTCCTGCCCAGAGGTTGCGGCGGGGTCGTGACGGTATAGCTTTTCCAGAGCTGCCTGCCGGTGCCGGCATCGAGCGCCACTACGCTGCCCCGGAAGGTGCAGCAGGGATAGGCCGGATCGTGCGACAGCGGGTCCTCCATCGACGACACCGGCACATAGAGCCGGTCGCCATGCACGGTCACCGGACCGGTGACCCGGCCGCTGGGATGCTCGTCCACCTTAGTCGTCCACAGCACCGTGCCGGTATCGGCATCGACCGCCGACACCTCGGCTTTGGTGTTGCCGAAATAGAGGCGCATATGCCCATGGCTCGACGGTGTCACGGCAGCGGTCACCATCTTGGCACCCGCCCCGGCATCGCTGTGCCAGTGGGTGCAACCGGTCTTCGCATCCAGTGCGAACAGGCCACTGCCGGCTGCAAGGAACAGTCGCCCGCCCGCGGCGACGGGTTCGGCGCCGGCCGTACCGCCAGGATAGGCAAAGGCCCATTTGAGCTTCAGCCTGGGCACATCGGCGGCCGCAAGGCCGGGATTCGGCTGGATCAGCGCGTTGCGGGGACCGGCGCCCCAGCTTGCCCAATCGGACGCCCCCGACGTAACGGGGCCCGGCTTCGCCGCGCACAGATTGGCGGTGGGCGAAGGCTCGGTGCCGAGCGGCTTGCCGGTCAGATAAATCGCGACCTCCTGGATGTCGCTTTTGCTCAAGCCCTCGGCCATGGGCCGCATCGGGCCGTTGGTCAGGGCCGCGATCACCCCTTCCGGCGATTTGCGCTCGATGACGATCCTCATCGGTATCCGGTCACGGGCGTGGTCGTGGCAGACCGCGCAGCGCTGCCCCCAGATCGCCTCTCCCTTGGCGCTGGTCGCCTGCCGCTCCGGCCGGCCGAAGGCGGAGGTCGGGTTTTCCTGCGCCATCGCGCCCGGCGCGACGCAAAATAAAGACAACGCGCCCGCCGCCAAAGCCGCCACCAGCCTGACCATTTGTTTCCTCCCTCTTTTATTAAGACGAATATATTCGCGTTAGCGTCCATCACGCGCCACCGGCGGTCAAGGGGGAAATGCGGGCATGCCCGCACCTCGGCGGCTTACGAGGAGAGGAGCGAGAGTGCGGCGCTGTTAAGCGCGGCAGGCGTGGATCAGATGATCGGCGATCCGCGCGAGATAGGCATCGTCGAGAACGATGCGGGTGAACATCGTGATGGTGAGGATCTCAGCGATCAGCATCTCGACGATGAGCATCGGGTCGGCATCGCCGCGGATCTTGCCGTCGCGCTGCGCCTCCTTCAGCGGTTGGGCCAGGTCGACGACCACCTGCGTGAAGCGCACCCTCATCTGCTCGATATAGGCTTCGTCACCGGCATTGATCAGCAGCTTGTTCGCGGTCATTTCGACCGGGTCCTTCAGAAAGTCGCGCAGCGCGACCGCCATTAGCCGGAGGTCCGCCTCCCAATCGCCGGTAAACACCATGTCGAGCTTGCGGACATGCTGCTCGTACGCGGCCATCACCAGCGCGGCGCGATCCGGCCATCTGGCATAGATCGTCGCGACATGGACGCCGGAAGCCTTGGCGATATCCTGAAAGTTGAGGGTCTGATCGCCGGCCCGAAGCCGCTCGAGCACCGCGCCGAGAACCGCCATGCGGACGCGCTCCGTCCGGCCGCCCGGACGCACCGCGCCGCGTTTGGTTGTCGCCTCAGAGCTACGCTTGGTCTGCAAGGTCAATCACAGTCAGCCCGAACAGTGCCGGCGAGAGTTACCCCCACTCGAAGGGGTCTGTATAGTCTTGGCCAACTGGACGACCGGTTGCCCTGGGGAGGACAGAATGAGTGCGGACGACAAGGTGTCGGGATATGTGGAGCGTTACGACTACCGCGTGGACGTTCTGCGGCGCCTCAACCGCGTGACCGCGACTTTCGATGGCGTGGTCCTTGGGGAAAGCTGGCACACCTTGCTGGTGGACGAGCAGGATCATGGGCTGGTCTTCTATTTCCCGCGCCAGGACGTGCGCTTCGACCGGTTGAGCCCCATGCCGGACCGGTCGAGCCGCTGCCCCTATAAAGGCGAAGCTTCGTATTGGGCGCATGTCGGCCAGCCGGACGAGCCGATCGCCTGGAGCTATGAGAACCCGTATCCCGAGGTCGCGCAGATCAAGGACTATATCGCCTTCTACCAGGACCGGGTGACGGTTTCCGTCGGCACGGCGCCGGCGTTCTATCAGCGTGTAAAAGGTTCGCCGGCTTGATCCCGATCGACGGGCTGGTGCGCGTCTGGGCTGGCGACATGCTGGTCGCTGAAACACGCGGCGCGCTCGTGACGACGCTGCCCGAGGCAAACGGGCAGATCCTGATCCCCGAAGTCGACCTGCGGCCGGGCACGCCCGCCGGCGACGGCAAGTCAGCGTACGCGCCCGGACTGATCGCACTGGATCCGACGCGGCTTCGCATCGAAGTGGACGACCGCTGGCCCGGCAGACGCGACGGCGCCGGCACGGTCAATCTGTTTCCCCGCTGGGGCGATCTAGCCGACCTGCTGCTGTTGATGGATGTCGAGCCGGCAGGACCTGGACTCTACGCGTCCCCGCTCTACGAGGACCGGCGCCGCAACGTCGTTGAGGGCAGCCAGATCCTGGGCCAGGCAATCGTCGCCGCTTCCAAGGAGGTGCCAGCCCAGCGCGCCGTCTCGGCCCACATGATCTTCTCGCGTCCGGCGCGCTTCGACCTGCCCCTGCTTTTCAGGGTCACGGTAGTGCGCCGGGGCCGCTCCTTCTCGACGGTATCGGTCGAGGCTGATCAGGACGGCAAGTCAGTCGCCTCCGCCCTGGTGCTGATGGATGCGGGCGCACCGGACAAGATCCGTGGCCAGGTCGCGATGCCGACCGTGCCGGGGCCGGACGGATCGCCATTCCATGACTACGGCATGACCGGCCGCGATGTCCGGTTCGTCAACGGCGACTACGGACGGCCACCGGATTATATCGGCTCGCCCGAAATCTTCGGCTGGGTCCGTCACCGCGACGTCCCGCCGGAGGCCCGTCTCAGGCAGGCGCTGCTGGTCCAGTTCACCGGCCATATGACGATCGCGGCGGCGCTGCTGCCGCATCCCGGCCTGGGTGAGTCGCTGGTCCACGTCACGCTGTCGACCGGCGTGCTCGCGATCACGGTGGCGCTTCACGACGATGCACACCTCTCGGATTGGCTGCTCTATGCCAATCCCGCGATTTATGCCGGGCGCGGCCTGGCTCAAGGCGAAGGGCGGGTTTTCGGGGAGGATGGGCGCCTCGTCGCCTCATATACCGTGCAGGCGATGGTCCGCGACTTCGCTGAGCCGCCGGAACGGATCGGCCTCGACCAGAGCCGGCTCATGTAGCCGAAAGAACGACATCCGGCCCCACACAGCGAGTAAGGTCATGACGGTTCTGAACATCGATGCAGGCGTCCTGAACGTCGCCTATATGGAAAGCGGACCGCCGGACGGATGGCCGGTCGTGCTGCTGCACGGCTTTCCCTATGACATTCATGCCTATGACGAGGTCGCGGACATCCTCGCGGCAAAGGGCGCCCGGGTGATCGTGCCTTACCTTCGCGGCTATGGGCCGACGCGCTTCCTGTCGCCGGATACGCCGCGTTCCGGCCAGCAAGGCGCGCTGGGCGCCGATCTGCTGGCGCTGCTCGACGCGCTGGGGATCGGAACGGCGATCGTCGCCGGTTACGACTGGGGCGGGCGGGCCGCCTGCGTCGTATCTGCGCTTTGGCCCGAGCGGGTCAGGGGATTGGTGTCCGTCCAGTCCTACAATATCCAGAATATCGCCAAATCAAGCCAACCCGCCGCACCCGAGGACGAATACCGGTACTGGTATCAGTATTATTTCCACAGCGAGCGCGGCCGCGCGGGGCTAACCCAAAACCGCCACGGTTTCTGCAAGCTGCTGTGGAGGCTATGGTCGCCGAAATGGAACTTCGCCGACCAGACATACGACCGATCGGCAAAGGCCTTCGACAATCCCGACTTCGTTGACGTCGTGATTCAATCCTATCGGCATCGCTTCGCCCTCGCCGCGGGCGACCCGGCCTATGAGGACATCGAACGAAGGCTGGCCGAGCAGCCGAAAATCTCCATTCCAGCCATCACGATCGACGGGGATGCCGATGGCGTCGCCGGCCCCGCCGGAACGGCAAGAGCCGCGTTCAGATTCACAGGGCCGCACGAGCACAGGCTCTTCGTGGGGATCGGCCACAACGTACCCCAGGAAGCGCCGGAGCAATTCGCCAAGGCCGTGCTCGACCTCAGGCCCTGACAACCGATACTGACTCCCACTTCAACCGGAGTCTAACCCAGGTTACTTGTCGGAACGGTCCGGGCCGCGCCCGGGATAGTCAGCATGGGAAATATATCCGAACGACGCAAATTGAGGACGGCAGCCGAGTTTCGCGTCAAGGCGACCTCGCTGCGGACAGTCGCTGCCGAGCTTTCGGACGGGCCCTCGCGGGACAATATGCTTGCCATGGCCTCCGCCTGGGATGCCAAGGCGGAGGCCGCCGAGATCGACGAAGCACTCGGCCGGCCGTTTCCGATCTTGCGATGAGCGAGGCCGGCGCCACCAAGGCGGCGCCGGCCAAAGCGTTTACTGCCAGTCGCGGGCCACGCCGTAATAATCGTAGGTCTTGTCGCGATAGGCGCCGTTCTCGCGCGTCAATTCCTCGATCGTGTCGTGTGGCGCCGCCTTCAGCTGGTCCGCGGAATAGTTGATCACGTACGCATCTTCATTCGGCTCGTAATCCAGCGCGCTCCAGGGTATCGGATGATACTTCTCGCCGATGCCGAGAAAGCCGCCGAAGCTGACCACGGCAAACATGATGTTGTTCGACATCTTGTCGAGCACCACGTCCTCGACTTCGCCGATGACCTGGCCGTTCCGGTCCTTGACCGTGGTGCCGAGCACCTTTTTTCCACGGATCGCAGACGTATGACCTGAGGGCGTCGTCATAGTTTTCCTCCAGTTTCAGGGAACTATAACGCTAACGACGCACTGATGAACGTGTTCCGATCTGGAAGGCGATAAAAGTCAACAGGAACCGAGAACTTGATAAAGAGCAGGAATTACAGGCTTATTCTCTTCCAAAAGGATGCATCATTTAACCAGAAAATTCACGGGCATTTCTATGGCCATCCCAAATACGGCCACAACGAGGACATCATCGCGAAGGAGGCCTGGGCAAGCACTGCCGGCGGCAAATAACCGCCGTTACTTGCGCCGGACGGGTGTACTGTCCGGCCGGGCCTCCAGATCACGTTCGTGCCGGGCCTGGGTGGAACCGATCTCCCCTTCGAGCGTTTTGGCGTGGTCGCACCCTTGCGGGCCGCGTGGCCTGCATGCGTTGCGGGCTACCATGATTTGCCTCTCTCCGTTACCAATAGGAAGGGCCGGCATTGCTTCAGGTTCCGCGTCGATGGCCCGCCCGGCTCTCAGTCGTCGATACCGCCGAGATGCAAGCAGCCAAATCCCGGTTACGGATTCTTGAGCCCGGAAAGACGTGCTGGCGGATCGCCGAGGCGGGACGCGCTGCGATCTTGATCGACTCCGAAAGCTACTACGCGGCGCTGGAGGACACGCTCGCCCAGGCCGGGCGATCGATCATCATCGTCGGCTGGGATTTCGACGGCGATATAGCACTTCGGCCCGGCAAGTCCCTGCTGAAGCTGGGTCCCTATCTGCGCAGCCTGGTCGAAGCCAAACCCGAGCTCGAAATCCGGATCCTGATCTGGAGCATGGCCGTCGTCCACGCCGCCGGCGCACCGATTCCGCTGCTGACGGGGCTGGGCTGGCCGGACCATCCGCGGATTCAGCTGCGTCTCGACACCGAGCATCCGATCTATGCCGCGCACCACCAGAAGATCGTCTGCATCGACGACAGGCTGGCCTTTGTCGGTGGCATCGACCTGACCGTTGGGCGCTGGGATACGTCAGGTCATGTCGCGCACGATCGCCGCCGACGGAACACGGATGGGGTTTCGTACGGCCCGCTTCACGACAGCCAGATGATGGTCGACGGCGTCGCCGCGCAAACAATATCCGAATTGGCCGGCCGTCGATGGCTGACCGCTACCCGGCAGCGGCTGGAGTGCAGTGCGATCGAGGGCGATGTCTGGCCGGTGGGGATGACGCCGGATTTCCGGAACATCGACGTCGCCATATCGCGGACGGCCCCGTCCTGGCGCGGCAAATCGGGCATCCGCGAGGGGCAGGCCTGTACCGAGGCACTGCTGCGCGCCGCGCGAAAGAGCATTTTCATCGAGCAGCAATATCTGACCGTCATGGCCTTCGGCCGCATCATCGCCCACACCCTCGAGCGGCCGAAAGGGCCGGAGATCGTGCTGATCGTGAACGACAAGCTCGATGGCTCGGCCGAGCGTATCTATATGGGCGGCAATCGCGACAGGCTGCTGGCACAGTTGAAACGCGCCGACAGGTTCGGACGGCTGCGCGTGGTCCATCCGGTCGTGCCCGATACCGGCGGCGACTGCATGGTCAAGGTCCATGCCAAGCTGATCATTATCGACGACACGTACCTGAGGATCGGGTCGTCCAACCTCAATTACCGCTCGACCGGCCTCGATACCGAATGCGACCTGACGATCGAAGCCGTGGCCGAACACGATCGCGCCAAGATCGCCGCGATCCGCAACCGGCTGCTCGCCGAGCATCTGGATAGGACGGTGGAGGCGGTGGCCCGGTCGGTCGCCGAGACGGGATCGCTGGTCGAAACTCTCGATCAGCTGAGCGGCGGACCACGCTCGCTCCGGCATTATCATTTCCCGCATCAGGGGATTACCAGCAGGCGTGTCTGGGGGACTTTCCTGATCGATCCCAGCCGCCCGCTGAAGTTCATGGCGCCGCTCAGGCAGCTGGCGTTGCGCGCCGTTTCCGCCGGAAGACCGCCTCGGTGATGCCGAAAATGGTCAGCCCGACCATCAGCGGCACGATGTAGTAAACGGTGCGGAAGACCAGAAGCGGGCCGATCAGGTTGCCGCGGCTCGGCACCAGATAGAGCGTCGCCGCCTCGATGACCCCAAGGCCGCCGGGAACATGGATCATCAAGGTCAGCACGTTGCCCGACACGTAGGCGGCCGCCACCTGCAAGTAGCCGGCATCGGAGACCGATTGGACCAACGCATGGAGCGCAGCGGCGACGCACAGGTAATTGATCGTGCCGACCACCAGTTGGGCCGCGGCGATCCAAGGCGGCGGCATTTCCAGCGTCCACCCTCGGATTGTGAGTTTTCCCTGTATGGTGAACGCCAGCGCCAGATAACCGCCGGCCGCCGCCAGGAATACGCCGCCGGCGATCTTGAGCGGCATTGTACCCATATGCACGAGGCCTGAGATTGCATCGGACTGGGTCAGCAAAGCCACCCCACCCAGCACCATCAGGCCGAGGCCGACCGTAGAGCCGGAAAACAGCACAAGCTTGGCGACGTCGCGCCCCGACAGGCCCCAGCGCGTATAGAAGCGGTAACGAATCGCGCCGCTGCTGAGCCCGGAAAAACCGATGCTGTGCGCCAATGACAGGCTGACGAAGGACGCGAGCGCCACCTTCCGATAGGGCAGCCGATTGCCGGTATAGCGGATGCCCAGCCACTCGAATCCGCTCAGGCAGGTATAGCTGCCGAGGGTGAACAGAGCCGCCTCGGCGAGATTGGCCGCGGGCACCGCGCGGACCGATTTCACGATCTCATCGAACCGATATCGGCTTAAGCCCCGATAGATCAGGTAGCCTGCGACCGCAATTCCCAGGAGAACGAAAGCAGCGGCGAGAATGCGGCGGCCAGGCGAGAGCCTTTGCCGCTCGGTCACGCCGCGCGCTCCGCAAGCCTGGCGGAGGCCGACCGGAGGCGGAACTCGGCCATGAGCGGCAGATGGTCCGACGCCACGCGGGTGAGCTTCGTGCGGACGGTCCGTACATCGACAGTCTCGACCGCGTCACTGACGAAGACATGGTCCAGCGACAGCATTGGCAGCCGGCTGGGAAAAGTCCTGAGCCGCCTTTTGCCGCTCGCATCGCGTGCCGGCGCGAGGCACGCAGCCAGGCGGCGGAAGCTGCGCGAGCGCCGGCCGACATTGAAGTCGCCGGTCAGGATGAAGGCACCTTCCCGCTCTCTGCCGCCGATCCAGTCGGGCCCGATCAAAGCGCCGACCTGCATGCTGCGCTCGGCCCGGGTCAGGCCGAGATGGGTGTTGACGATGTCGAGGCGGCGCCCGCCGAGCTCGGTCGTCACCCAAAGCGCCCCGCGCGGCTCGATCCGCCCCAGGATTTTCGGGCTAGGCAGCAGCGCTGCCCTCACCACCGTCGAGGGTGACCGGGTCAGGATCGCATTGCCGTAAAGCTCGCCCAGCAACCGCATTGCCGGATGGAAATGCGGCCGCATGCCGAGCTGCCCGGCAATCGCCGCAACCTGGTCGATCCCGCCGGAGCGCACCCGGCCGACATCGACCTCCTGCAGCGCGACCACATCCGGGTCGCAGGCGGCGATCACCTCCGCGATCCTGTGCGGCGACAGCTTGCCGTCCGTACCGAGGCAGCGATGCACATTGTAGGTCATAATCCGGAAAGGCATTTCCATTCCGCCTGAACCCCTGCGGGGCGAGGCTTGATCCATCATTTACCTGGGAAGGGTCCGCCGCCTTCGGCCCGGCACGATGGGAGCTAGGCCCGTCAGCTGCTGAAATATTTTCCTTCCTTCTGCTGCTCGTGCCTGATCCCGCTTATGATATCGGCGAGTTGGACCCTCGGCGGGTCGCGCACCACCGCCAGCAGGCAGGCATGCCGCAGGACATTGACGATGGCGCCGCCGGCCAGCTCGTAGCGGGCCGCCAGAAGCTTGAAGTCGATGTCCGGGCTGAGCTGGATGCGCCGCGTGCGGAACATGTCCTCCCAAAGCTGCCGTCGCGCCGCGGCGTCCGGCATCGGAAACTGGATCGACGACTGGAAACGCCGCGCGAAAGCCTCATCCATATGGGCGCGCTGGTTGGTGGACAGGATCACCAAGCCGGGAAAGTCTTCCAGCCGCTGCAGCAGATAGGCGATCTGCTGGTTCGCGGCGCGGTCGTTCGCCGAATGTGAATCGGTGCGCTTTCCGAACAAGGCCTCCGCCTCGTCGAAGAACAGGATCCAATCGCGCTGCTGCGCCTGGTCGAACAGCGCAGCCAGATTCTTCTCCGTCTCGCCGATCCATTTCGACACGACGCGGGAGAGATCGACCCGATAGACCGGCAGGCCGTAATGCTTGCCCAGCAGGCAGGCGGTCAGTGTCTTGCCCGTGCCCGGGCCGCCGTAGAACAGGCAGCGGTAGCCGGGCTTCAGCCGGCGCGCCAGCTCCCAATCGTGCAGCAGCGTATGGGCATGGCGTATCCAGCTGCCGATCATGTCGATCTGCTGGCGGGTCGGCGCGTCGATCACCAGATCGCTCCAGTTGAGCGGCGTGGTGATACGCTCGGCCGGGAATCCCTCCCCGGGCGGGAACGTGTAGTCCTCGCCGGTGAGGGCGATCTCGAGATATTCGCGCGACAGGCGTATCACCGCCGAGGTCGGCGGCTCGTCGCCATGGCTGTGGTCGACGCCGATGACGCCACGCCGCACCAGCGCATGATCGGCCGAGAAGATCGGGCGCAGGGCGATGCGCCGGCCGAGATCGGTCCCGGCCAGCAGGAACAGCGCCGTTTCGACGGTCGGCAGCACACCGTTATGGGATTGCCCGACGACGCCGCCGAATTCGGTGAAGCGGCGACCGGTCGCCTGGTTTTGCAGCAGGAACGGGTCGAGCTTTTCCGGCGCCAGATGGGGTGCTATGGCGAGGATCAGCACCAGCCGTTCGGTCTGATCGAGGTTAAGGTCCCGCACGATCCGGGCATAGGCGCCACCGGCCTTCACGACGCTCGGCGGGCCCGGAAGATCGGGCTCGTCCTCACCGTCGGTGCGTGACTCGAGATAGGCGCTGAAGCGTATCCGGATGATGGCTTCAAGCCAGGCCAGCTCGCGCTCGATCGTACCGGTGTTCGTTTCTTGCGGCCGCTTCGCCATATTCGCCCTCACCATGTGACGTGAACCGGTTCCGTCATCCAGCGGTGGAAGACGACGGACCGGTTCCATCCAATCTGATCCGTCAGCACGTCCACCGTCTTTCGCTGGACGGTCAGCGTCCACCGCCCCTCGCCTTTGCGCAGCCGCCCTTCGCGCTGGAGGAACGTCTCGCGCAGGCCGGCCGGCGAGGTATTGCTGATGATCGGCCAATTACCGATCACCGCGCGGATGACCTCATCGCAGACCGCGATGTCCGCCGCGGCTGGCGCGATCGACGGTGCAACGGGCGCGGCCGGCAGGACCCCGCACAGCAGCTTGTTGAGCACGAGCTCCGGCTCCGGCCGGTCACAGCGTTCATCGACCAGATATTGCAGCAGATGGACCGCGCGCGACGCGGCCTCAAGCCCGACGATGCGCGGACGCCCGTCTTCACCGGCCGTCAACAGACCGAGCATATCGAAGAAGCGGGGCAGGAACGGGTTGAACAGGACGAGCCCGGCATTGCCGATATAGATCGTTTCCCCGACCTTCGGCTCCGCTGGCGGCTCGCGGGCGGGGCGCGGGCTCTTGCGCGCCGGCTGCGCGGGCTCTAGCGGCCTGCCGCGCAAAAGCGCGACCACGTCCGCCTGGCCGCCGCCGCGCGCCAGCCGGGTGGCGCCTCCGAGCAGGCGATTCCTGGCCGACGGGTCGTTTCCAGCCATGCCGGCAACCAGGCGGCCGACGAGCATGCGCGTGCTCAGCCTGCCCGGCTCGGCCAGCAGTGCCAGCAGCGACGCCCAGAGCAGGCCGGGTGCACCGTCCCCCGCCGCCGAAAGGACCACCATTGTGTCGAGCAGCAGGCGGGCGCGGTCCGGCTCCAGCCGGTAGAGCAAGCGCGCCAATATTTCGTCCGGCAGGGCGGCGGTCCAGCGCGCCCTTACCTCGGGCCGTGCAAGATTGTCACCAAGCGCCGCATCGAGTGCGGGATCGCCGCTGTCAGCGAGATCGGCTAGAAGGCGGATAAGGCGATCCAGCCGCCGCGGGGCGTCCGGCCCCTCGCCCGAAAGCCAGGCGAGCAATCGTGCCTTGTCGTCAGGCGCGGCCGACGGAGCTTCGGCCAGCGCGGGGGACGCCAGGGGTGGAGGACTGGAAGCGTCCGGGCTTTTCAGCCCCAGTCGCTTCAGCAGCGCGGCGCCCCGCCTCTTGTCCAGCCGATCGATCGCCCGGCGAAGGCGGACACGCCCGGCTTCATCGTCGGCAAACAATGGCTGGAGCGCGGCCGGGGCCCAATCGGCCAGCTCGGCCAGCATTGCATCGATCGCCGGTTCCGCCGGCGCCCACCAGACCGTGACCCCGTGATCCAGCCAATGACGGAGCACCGCCCGGCGATCGAGCCGCCGGCCCGGACCGGGCGATGTGTCGGGTATGACGATCGGCTCGCCGTGCAGCAGGCCGGTGACAATCCGCGACCAGGCCGCCATTGGGGTCCCACCGCCCTCATCGGCGAGGAATTCGGCCCAGCGTGCGGCATGCGCCGCCTTGCCGGGCAGCAGGATTTCCACGATCTCCTCCGGCAGAAGCCACTCCAGGAGCCGGCCGGCGAGCATGGATACGTCACCCGGCCGCGCGACGACCAGACGGCGCAGAAGCCGGGCAAGACGCGCCGGGTCCTGTTCCGCGACCGGCGGCAGCTCGGACCCCGCCCCCGCCGGTTCGCCGGTCCGCAGGAAATTTTCGATCGCGCGCAGCGTGTCCGGCTGCATCGCGCCGGTTTCGCTTCGCATCTTGTCGAGCGTCGCGGCCAAGGCGGCGTCGCGCGCGTCCAGGCGGTCGCGCACCGCGGAGACGATGTCCTCGCGGGCCATTCCGCCATGGCGGGCAAGCCCTGCGAGGACATCGCGCAACAACGTTGCCCGCGCCGGCCGGCGGCCTTTGCCGGCCACCAGCGCCTGAAGAAGCAGCGTCCAGGTCAGCCGAGCGAAGCCGGGCGAATCCAGCTGCAGCAACGGCTCGCCAGCATGCGCCCGCCACAGCGCCTTGAGGTCCGACAGCACGGCCTCTGCCTGCGCCGGAGCGAGCGCGGTCAGCAGCCGGGAGCGCGCGTCGTCGCTCAGCGTCGCGACCATGCGCATAAGCAGGCCCGGCTGCGCCGCGATCCGGCCGATAAGCGCGGCACGCCCCGCGTCATCCGCCTCAGCCGCCATACGGGCCAAAGCAGCGGCTTCGCCGGCCGGAGCGGTCGCTGACTGCTCCCGCACCAATTCATCCAACAAGCCGGCCAGCGCGGGGTCCGCCGGCAGGTGCCGGCGCAGCCGGATAAGGCCGCCACTCAGCGCTGTCAGCAGAGTGGGATAGGCAAGCCCCTCCGATGCCGCCAGATCTTCGAGCAGCTGCCGAAGCCACGACCGGCGGTTGAACTGGGTCCCGGCGTCGCGCAGCAGATGCAGCAGCGTCAGCAGGCGCACCAGCCGTTCGAAGCCGGTCCGCGACAGGGCCAGCTGCGCCTCCTCTTCGTGCAGGCGAGTCAGGTCCGAAAGATAGGCCAGGATCAGGGCAGCATGGGCAGGCTCGATCCGCTCGATCAGACGGCCGAACAGCGGCGCCGTCAGACGCCGTACAAGCACCTCCATCCGTGGCCGGTCGGCGGCATGGCGGCGGAACAGGACCAGCAACGGCTCGATCTCACCGGCCTCGGCGCGTTCGAACGGGTCGTCCGACGGGGCCGGCTCCGGTACCGCCATGTCGACAGGGGGAAGCTCCGCAAACAGTTCGTCCAGGATGGCCGGCAGCGACCCGCCCAGCGGGCGGTGGCGACGGGTGCGGGCCAGCGCGGCGTGCAGCAGACGCAGCAGCGCCTCGTACGAAATGCCCTCGGCCTCGGCTGCGCCTTCCAGCAACCACATGAGAAAGCTGCGCCGGTTGAACTGGGTGCCGGCATCGCGCAGCAGATATTCGAGCGTCAGCAGCCACAGCCGGCGCTCAAGAGCGGCATCGGTGAGCGGCAGCACCGGCTCGATGCGATGAAGCCGCATCAGATCCGCGAGATAGCCGACGATGACCGCCGCGTCGGCAGGCGCCAGCACTGCGAGCAGGGCGCGCAAGCCTTCCGTGCCGACCTGAAGAACCAGGCGCTCCAGGGCATGGCGATCGCGCGCACGGCGACGCAGCAGAAGGATCAGCTCCGCCGGCCGCTGGGCGATCAGTTCGCGGAGCTGGGCCGCCGGATCGAACGGCTCGCCCGTTGCCGGCAGCGGAACCGTGCCCTTTGCCAGGTAAGTATCGAAACGCTCGAGCAGCGCCTCCTGCCGCGTCATCGCCCGGTCCGGCGCACCGGGCACATTGCCTGCTGCGGCAAGGGCTCCCGGCAGGATTTCGGCCAGCACCCGCTCCAGCGCGGCGAGGACGTCATTCTCCAGATCCGCCATCGAAACGGCGCCGAGATCGAGGTCGAGACGATCGAGGCGGAGATGCACGCCTGGTGGAACCAGCCGATCGAACTGCCTTTCTAAGGCCTCGGGCATGCGCCCGCGGGCAAGTTCCTCGATCCGCGCCCGCGCGGCCAGCGCGCCGTCGAAATCCCGCATTGCCACGTTAAGCTTCAGGCTTCCGATCCGGTGCGTTTCCGTCATGCCTTGGCGGTGTGAAGGCGTATCTTCCAACCAGAATTTCCGCTGCCGGCCGCGTGGAGCACGGTGATGCGGTCTATCGTGTAAGCGGCTTTGCCCTTTGAGCGATTGATGAAATTGAAATCGTCGATGATGTTCAGCGTCGCTTTTCCGTTCGGCGTGCCGAGGATCTGCGCGAAGGCAGGCTGGCCGACATCGAATTCATGTTCGGATTCTCCGACATCGGCGGCCGCGGCTATCCCGGTGACCTCCTGGAGAACCTTCTTCGTCGCCGCATTGTCGATCGTGTCCCGGACGATCGTTGCCGGCGGTTTTGTCGGCAGCGTCTCCAGGCCGCCGGATGACCGCCTCCCGGTCTTATGCAAACTGGCGGCCGCGGCGAACTGTGAGAAGAAGGCATCGCTTGCAAAAAAGCTTTTATCCGGATTGGACAGGTAGTTTTCGCGAAACACAGCGGTGCCGCCGCCGTCCGCGAAATAGTCATTGTAGAAGTGCGATTGCGTTGGCTTTCCTTCATGCTCGAAATCAAATTGCTCCGGCAGCTCGTCATGGACGTATATCTCGCTGCCGATGGCCGGCGCCCCTCTTGGGCGGGTGCCGATACTGTGATCTCCACCTCCGCGCGCCTTCTCATAGGTCGCCACCCGATCCGCGATCGCGGCCGTATGTGCGACGCCAGCCTCCTGCCAGGTGGCATATGGACGCCATTGCCCCTGACCTGGGATGTATTTTTTATCAACGAACGTCGACACCACCTGATAGCTGTATTTGTCGTCTTCCGGCCGGTAGAACCATTGGATGCCGTTGATCGGCTTGTCCCACTTCAGCGTGCCGCCTTCCAGCTCCTCCCATACCGCCTGCAGCGGGGCGGCCGATGCGGTGACCCGCTGGGCGGGGCCAGGACTGGCCGGAACGGCCCGGAATTGCGCCGCCCGCGCGCCCATCGTGTCGGCCTCACGCTCCAGCCCCGCATCGTCGTTGATAGCGACGCCGGCCAGCTGTGCCGTCGGCCGTACCCGGCCCTGCGCCTGCTGAACCACGTGCCAGGCCTCGTGCGGCAAATGCCGATCCTGTCCGGGCGCGAGGTGGATGTCGGAACCCTGCGCATGCGCCAGCGCGTTGAGCTGTGCGGGCCGGGCGGAATTGTAGTGGACCCTCACCCCGGCCATCGCGACGCCCGACAGGGCCTCGATTCCCGTTCTGAGCCCCATCGGCAGACCGCCGCCTGCCGCCTTGCGCTGAACCGCCGCCCGCGTCGCCTGAAGCTGCCGGACGCGCGGCGAACGATCCAGGCTGTTGGCGAGATGAACAAGTTGCGCGGTGCACCGCCCCGCCGGCGCCATGGCCGGGGCTTGCACTTCCCGGCTCCGCGCCTGGCTCCGCTTCATGTCATGATCGTTCATGGCGCCCTCCCCTATCGGATTGCGTTGGTCGCGACATTGTAATTGTGCCCAGTCGCAGCAGGCTCGGTAGCCGTTTCGGTCATGCCCTGGCTCGTGCGTACCAGGTCGCCGGTCAGATATTCGGCGACAGCCCGGTCGGGAACCGCATAGTCGCCGCTGAACTGGTCCTGCCACAATTTCCAAAGGCTCCGAAATTCGATGCTGCGATACGGACCTTCATCCGGCATGCGCGCGTAAAAGATGCTGTCGTTGCGGATCGCATAGCCGAGAGCGGCGACGCAGACGAAGCGGCCGCCTTCAGCGACCACCTTGGTGATGGCATCGATCCCCCCTTCAATCTGTTCGCGGCTTTTCTTCTCCGTCCCCAGGTGACCGATCAGCGTCCCGGCGCTGTCATTGGTGGCGGTGTGATGGACATTGCTGAAATTCGACAACACGCCGGCGCGCTGCTTTCCCCTGGAGCCGAGATAGTCAGCCCAGTGTCTGGTAACAGTGTGTTTCGGGTCGCTCGCCCGCGGGAGGGGAAATTCGCCGGCGAAATTGGGCCGTTTTTCGATTACCGAATCGGTCCGGCTCGCGGTCTCGGCGACCTTCGTCACATAGCCCTTCTGGCCTTCGCTGAAATCGACCGTCAGCGTCAGCGTACCGGTCCCGTAGTCGGCCAGGAGAACCGCCTTGATCGGATCGTTGATCGGGATCGCGGCGTTGTTGCGTAGCAGATTCAGATTGGCGGGGGTAAGCACGCTTTGGCCTCCCTGTTTCTTGAGAAGCGCCTGCTTCTCCGGCGGTTTCGTCAAGGCCGCTTCCGGCCCTGAAAGCGCCCCGTGACCCTGCAATATGCCGTATACCGTGGTGGCGACTTTCCCGTCAGCGCCGCATAGCCTCGCCAGAGCCGGCTGAGAGAGAAAGCGCCCCTGATAGCCGATGGCGGCCGATGCTGCCTTCAGGCCCGTGCCAATCGTACCGTACTCCTTGCGCGCCTCAGCGGTCGCGGCCTCAAGATCAGCGGCTTGAGACAGAGCGATATCGTAGGCAGTAATTTGGGCCGGACCGACCGCGACAGTATCGGTGCCGCGAACATCGTTGGTTGCCGTAATTGCTGCGCCAGGGATGAGCGCCGGCGGGGTCAGTTTGCGTTGGACCGGAGCGGCGTGCGACGCGGCCGGCGCGGCAAGGCGCGGACTCTGTTCAGCCGCACGTGCGTTCAACCCCGCGCGGAGCTGCATAAGCTGCCCGTGGCGTGGGCCGGCGACGGCGACTGAAGCTGAGGGCTTGGCTGGCGGTTGCGCCGAACGCCTTTGCAAAGCGCGATATTCCATTCGGTCCCTCCCCTATGATGACGCCGGTGCAGCCTTGCCCAACGGGGCAAGCCATACCGGTGTAGTGCCGAGATGATCCGCCTCGACGCGGTCCGCGTCATACGTGACGCCGTCGAGCGTGTCGTCCGCGGGGATGGTCTGGACCATGCAGTAGCCCTGGACCGGGACCTCCGGAACGGTGCTGGCGGATTTCCAGAAATACTGGAATTTCAAATGGTAGAGCTGCTGGCTGTCGAGGATCGCATTCGCGCCGACATAGAGGCCCGGCAGGTAGCCCGCGGCGGAAACGGCGTTGGACCAGGCGTCGCAATACTGGCTCACGTCATCGGCCGGCGTGCCGGCTTCAAGGCCTTCGAGGTCCAGCCACAAGCAGACGCCTTGCGGGAAGCCGATCGTCTTGGCGTTGGCCGCGGCATGCTGGCCGTACTCCTGGCCAAGCGCTGCGCTCGGCGTCCAGCCCTGCCCCGCGACATGCTGCACCGCCATCAAGGCCAGCCCGGCCGCCAGGATGTCCCTGGCCTCGGCGGCGGTCAGGTCCGCGCCGGATTCCGCCGGGCCGCGCGACAGGTAGCGGACCGCGAAACGAAAGTTCTTCCCGACGAACGATGCCGCGGCGGCCTCGCTCAGCCTCGTATCGGTATCGAAGCCTTTGGCGCCGGTCGGCGCGGCTTCTACCCGTCCAGGCAGGGTACCGTCAGCGGCCGGCGGCGGTTCCGCGGACGTGACGGCCGGCGCCGCGGCAGCCGGCGGCTCACCCTTCCAGAATTGCCACCAATGCCGTTTCGACGGCTCCTCGGAAGGGGGCGGCGGCACGGGCGCCCCTGAAGGCGCCGGTCCGGAATGCGCGAACCAACTCTGCCAGGTCGTTGCCGATGGCGGTGGTTCGGCGGGCGGCAGTTCGGTCGGCGCCGGCGTGGGCTCGGGGGACGGTGTCGGTGCGGGCGTCGGTTCAGGGGTTGGAGTTGGTTGTGGTGTGGGCTCGGGTGTGGGCTCGGGCGTCGGCTCCGGCGTCGGTGGCGATGCGGACGGAGCCGGGGTAGCCGTGGGCGGCGGGGGCGTCGGCTCGGGGGCTGGCGGGGGCGGAACAGCCTCTATCCGCGGTTCCAGGAAACGGACCAGATGCACGCTCGTCTCAGCCTGCCGCTCGGGCGACCCATGCCGCAGGGCATCGACCCAGGCGGCATGCAGGCGTCGAAAGCGCCGCATGCGCGTCCGGCCCAGGAAAAGCGTGTCCACCACCACATGGGCCGGCATGTTCCGCCGCAGGATCGATCGCGCCTGGTCGCGCCAGCCGGCGTTGATCTTCTCATCCGGTTCCGCCGCCAGCACGGCGCTGACCCGGAAACTGTAGCCGGCGCCATCGTCGCCGTTCAGAACCAACGCCGATCTGAGCAGCGTCCATTCGACGATATACAGACTGCGATGATAGCGGTCGGCGGCCAGCACCAGCCGCTCTGTTGCCGCGACCGCTTCGGCCGCGCCGGGATATTCGCCCAGCAGCCACCAGCCGCCCTCAAAATCCTGGCAAGTCAGCCAGACGCAGTCTTCCAAAACCATCATGCCGATGCGGTAGCGGCCCGGGTCGGCCAGCGCCGGCAGCAGCGCCGCGGCAACCCGCCGGCCGGCCAGCGGCGACTCTCCGTCCCGCCCCCCGACCTCGTATTCATGGCCGGCGCCGACGCCTTCGACCGGCAGGAACCCGAGCCTCACCGTCTCGTCCATCTGAGAGGGCAGCAATCTGCCGAAGGTGGCTTCCTCAGCGTTGCGCACGGCCTGCGGACCGCCCTGCCCCAGTGTCGCGTCCAACAGGGCCAGCTCGATCCGGCAGGTTATCTCCAGCCCGGCCATGCCGCGCGTCGGCCCCGGCCGCCGATAGTCGAAGCCGCGACCGCGATCGCGGGTCGCCGGCACAACACGGGCAAGCAGCGCCCGCTGCGCTCTGATCAGCGCCGCTTCGGCCGAGTCATCGGGGCCACTCGCCGCGCAGGCGCCACCGGGCGGCAGGGACAGCGTTTCGGCATAAAGCGAGAGCAGAAGTTCAAGGATAGCCGATTGCCGCTGCTGGAGCGGATCGGTCGATGCCACGATCTTGGCCAGCCCCGCCTCATAGCCCGGGCGCAGCAGCGGCGCGGCGTTGGGAACGATCGTCCGCAGCGACTGGAAGACGTAGGTCGTATCGCCGCCGGTGCCGATCGAAAACAGATCGCGAACGAAGGCCAGCTGGGCGAAATAGTCGGCCATCAGCTGGTCGAACGGCATCAGGTAGCCCTTGAGCTGCTTCGCCTGCGCCCGCCGCAGGGCGCCCGCCTCGGCCGGCAGGCCGTACTCGCCGATGCCATAGACGGTCGGAAACTGGTCCTGGACCGAACTATAGGCCTTGAGGTCCCAGCGCTGTCCTGCCGGCGGGCGGTAATGTTGGGTATATTCCGACCATAGCGGATAGGTCCGCCGCTGCGCCCGCCAATGCCGCTCCAGCAGGCGTGCGACCCGGGCGGGATTGGGCTGGCAGACAAAGTCGCCGTGCAGCAGCCGGATCGAAAACCGGCCTGCCTGGGCCGCCGCAACCAGCCGCAGGATGCAGCCGTCAGGGACATCGTAGACATCCCCGGGCACCAGCCTGCCACGATGCCCATCGACGCGGACCGACAGGGCGTCGACCGACAGCACACCGGCGGTTTCCGCCATCACCTGCAACAGGTCGTTGATCGCCACATGGCTGGGCAGCGGCGTCAGCTGGTCGTCGGCGATGAAGCCGCGCAGCATCAGCGGTCCATTGAAGATTTCGGCCGTCGTCTTGCCCTCGACCAGCATCTCGTTGAGCGATGTCCGTTTCGGCTCCGGCGCCAGCTGTATAGCCAGGGCGAAGAGCAGCCGCGCCAGCACTGCGTTGGGATCGGCATGGGTGTCGAGCTGTACATCCGCCTCGACCTCGGTCGGGATCGGCGACAGCACGAACGCATCCCGCACGTCCTCGCACAGGGCGCGATGCGCGCCGAAGCAGTCCAGCACCTTGGCAACGACCGCGCCGGGATCGGCTCCGTCGTCGTCGCAGCATGGATCGAAGGATGGAACCAGCAACGCGATGCTGTAGAGGCCGGAGACGCCACGGGCCTGTTCCGGCGGGCAGGGCGTCAGCCAGGCATTGCCGACCGCTGGAACCCGGTCGACGATGAGCCGGCGCAGGTCGGGGGTCGTAACCGGGTTGACCGGCATGATCGCACGGGCCGGGAACAGCCCCTGGCGCCAAGGCAGCACGAGCCCGCTGTCGGGCGCGCATAACAGATCCTCGACCGGAAAATCGGCGCGGTAGGACAGTTCCGTCAGCGCGTAGCAGAGCTGTTCCAGGATCGTGACGCCGGGATCAGAATAGTTATAGTCGGTCCAGATCTGGCCCGACATGTCCTGGACCAGCGCGGTGCCTTCCAGCCGCAGCGCCGAATAATTAAGGCCGGTTGCCGCGGGCTTCGCCCGTGGGATGACGCCTGGCTTGCGGCTCACGACGCGCCCTCCGCCGCGGCAGCCCTGGGCAGCGCGAGCTTCGGCAGCGCGAGTCTGGGCAACGCGAGTCTGGGCCGGTGCAGGCGCTTCGGCCTCGGCGCCGTCTCACCCGTCAGATCGTGCGACAAGGCCGACGTCAGATAATGCCAGCCGGCAAGCCCCGGCGGATCGGGGTCGAGCTGCAGCGACAGGATGCCGAGGACATAAGGGCGATGGCGGATGAAATGCGCCACCTGCTCGCGCGTGTAATAGTCGTCGGGGCGCGGTCCCAGCCCCTTCGTTGGCCAGGGCGACAGGAATGCGATCAGGTCCGCGTTCAGCCGGTCGATGTCGGCCTGCACGGTATTGGCATCGTCGAAGACCAGCTTGGCGGTGACCTTGAGGCGCACATATGGCGGATTGGTCACCGCGAGTTGGATGAATGGGCTGATTTTCGTGGCCAGCATATCGGCGATCTCGCCCAGCATGGCGGAATCGTTCGCCGGAATCGTCGGGTCGACGATATTGAGCGAGGCCGGGCCGGGCACCGGTACCACCCAGACATGACCGGGCGCCCGCTTGCCCGTTGAATCTGACGCCTGGACCACGGCGACCTGCCACAGCGACGGGAACGCCGCCAGCATCAGGCGGGCATAGTCCCAGGCCTGGATGCCGTAATCCTTGTGACGCAGCCGCTCGGCCAGCCACATCTCGAAGGTCGCTCCGGTTTCCTCCGGACGGCCGCCGAAGGACGGTACCGGCTGATCGATAGTCCCGATTCCCGGCAGCGGCTGTGCGCTTTTCTTGATCGTGCCGGCGGGCAAGGGCGTGCCCAGCGTCGTCGCCCCACCCGGGCCAACCCAGTCCGCCATCGCCGCATTGGTCGTCAGCCCGGCCAGCAACGGGAAACTGTCGGCGTCCGCCGCCACGCCGATCCGCAGCCAGACCGGACCGGTATCCGGCGCATCCGCCAGTGACAGGCTGACGATGCCGGAATTGCGCAAATCGTTCGTGTTGTCGCGGAGCGGCGTCAGCGGCGCCCACCCGTCGCCCACCTGCTGGGCCCAGGATACCGGCGGCGTCTCCACCGGCCAGCCGTCGGAAGGCGGCGCCAGGCGGAACAGCAGCGTCAGGTCCTCCGCCGGTTCGGACAGGCTGGCATATAAGGCACCTTCCAGCGCGACTGGCACGAGCAGCGGCACCGCCGCACCCGTCGGCCAGGCGACCGCCGCGCTGCCGTCGAACGGCACCAGATGGAAGAAGCAGTTGCCGGCGCCGTCAGCGGGCAGATCCGTCGCGGCGGTGTAGTTGACGGTAAGGCCGGCGGCCATCGGCAGCCAGGGCTGGTTGGGGAAGCCGGTTTGCGGCTCGCCGGCCATGCAGTCCTGGATGCATTTCTGGGTATCGTCGCCCGTCGCCGCCATCAGGCCGGAATGGGCATCCTGGACCGCCGCCGACATGACCGGCCGCGCCACCGGCGGCGGATCGGCGGCGGTCTGGGCCTGCGCGTCGGCAACCTTGCCGCCCGCCGTCAGCACCGCGCTCGCCTGCTTGAGATGACCCTCGGCCGCCGTGCCCAACTTCGCGCCGTTTTCGGCGATCCAGCTCTCGAGATTCGTCAGGATGGTGCCGCCGGTGGGCGCCTTCCCGGCAAAAGGGTTGAGGCGCTGCCGGCGGGACCCCGGCTCGACCTTTCCCAGCGCCGCCTTCAGGCTGTCCAGCCATGACGCCTTGGTGTCGTCAGATGCGGTGCTTTTGCCCACGGCATCCTGGAGCGCCTTCAAAGCCGACCCCGCCATATTGGAAACCGCCGTCTCGACCGACGATTTGATCGACTGGCCGTATTGCGCATCCGGCGCCTGCGCGTTGGTCGTCCGCACTGTCTCCAAATGCGCGGCGGCAGCCGGCGCCGCACCGGGCTGGCCGCATTTCTGCGCACAGGCCGACGCCGCGGCGGTCAATTGCACGGACGCGGCCATGACATTGGCGGAGTAGAGTGCATTGCCGAAAGCGTAGGTCGGCTCGGCCAGAGTGAGGCGTACCGTGCTGGTCGCCGGGTTGTAGTAAGACGGCGGCGTGGTGGGAATGACCGCGGGGGCGGTGATTCCGGTTTCGGCCAGGACCGGCGCATCGGGTGCTGGGACCGGGTCGTCCGGGTCGGTGCGGAACAGATAGAGCGGCGTCGCGGTCGTGGCGTCGGGCGCATCCGCGCTGATCGTCCACAGGCCGGGGCGGACGACGCTCAGCCCGGCCAGAAATGTCTTATTGTCGAACAGCGTGCCCGGCGGAACGGTATTGCCGTTGGCGTCGATGACATACGCCTCGTAATAGCCCTGGAAGCCCGTGCTGGTGACCGGCAGGCCGAACCAGGCGATCGACAGCGAGAAACTATCCACCTGCTTGGCGAACAGCTCCGGCGCGGCGATGTCGAGCGACGAATACTGAACCGGTGGGGACCCGAACAGCGGAAAAGGCTGGGTGACATCGACCGGACCGGTCGGGGTCGACAGGGTGAGATCGGCCAGGTCCGAGACATCGACCGCGATCGACAGGGCGGACAATGTCAACGCCGACAGCACAGCGTAGGGATAGATATCGACCGTGGCCCCCCCCTGCCCCACCGTCACGCGCTGCTGCAGAAGGCTTCCCAGCAGCGTCGGCTGATCGGGGTCGGGCACGGCGCTGCCCGAGGCCGGCGGAAGAGCTGTCTTGACCGCCGGCGTCGTCGCCATCGCGACGAACGGCTCCGCGCCCTGCGTCAGCGTGAAAGCGAGGGTGAACAGGGTCGACTGGCCGTCGGGCGGCGGCGTGACGCTGTAGCCCTCAATCTCGATCCAGCCGCCGGCTGTCGAATAGCGGAGTGCGAAGGCGGCCTGAAGGATTTGCGCCAGCAAGGATTGCGGCACGATTCCGCCAGCGCTGCTGCCGATGGCCTGCAACAGCGGCGTCAGGGCCGAAAGGCTGGCTGGATCGACAGTCAGGCCGATACTGACCTGCCGCTCGCCGCCGGTCAGCATCAGGGTCGGGCTGGCCAGTGCGAATCCCAGGCTGGCAGGCGCGGAGGTCAGTGAGCCGCTGGGCCCGGGGACAGTGGCGCCGAAGATCGGGAACGAGTTGGCGATGGGGGGTGGCTGGTCGGACAGCGCCACCAAGCCGCTCAGCACCATCGCCGGCGCCGGGACCACCGTCGGCACCGGCGCCTCTTGCGTGACAGTCAAGGTGCGCAGCGCCGTGACCGAGGCGGCGTCGACCGTCAGCGCCTGATCGATGGCATAACCGATCGTCTTTCCATTGGCATCGGTACCGGCCGGGAAGATCGTTCCCTTGGGAATCGACGCCTGTTTGACCCCCTTGGCCGGTGTGAAGGTGAGATAGAGCTGGTCGGGGCTACCGGTCCGGCTATCCTGGCGCAGGATCGCGTCGTGATAGAAGCGAATGAGCCTTTGCGGGAAGCGGTTGATCGTCTCCTGGGCATAGCCGAAAAGCTTGACGAAAGCGTTGTACAGGGCGGCCTGCGGCGCATGCCCCTCGGCCTGCATCGAACGTTCGAGCTCATCCAGCGCCGCCGCGCGCCCATGCTGAAGGACCGTGAGCAGCGCCGCGGCGAGATCCTCCAGGTGTTCGATGAACGCCTCGAACCAGCCCCTGACGATCCCTTCGATGTCCCGTTGGAGCCAGTGCTCGACCGAACGCCCCCCCATATGGAGGATGAGCCGGCGCGCCGGTTCGGCAAGCAGGTCGTGCCGCGGCAAGCCGATCGCTGCGGTCAGCGCCTGCTCGATGCCGGTCATCGACCAGCGCCCTTCGTTCAGGATGCCGATCAGGCGGATCGTGCCGGAGAAGGTCCGCTCCACCAGCCGCAACCTGGCCTCGAGCGCACGCGCAACGCGAAGCTCTGCCATCAGGAAGTCGAATTCCCGTTCGATCGCGTCGAGGTCGAGCCCGGCCTGTACGGCAAGCGCGATGCTCGGATCCTGGGAGAAGAATATCGACCAGTCGCCGTCCGGCATGTTCTCCAGGTCGTAATACTGGATCAGCGTTCCGTACTCGGCCGCGAAGGCCAGTAGTTGTTCAAGGCTGCGGCCATCGACCTGCACGCGCCCAGGCAACGGCGCACCCAGCAGCCGGTCGCGCTGGGTGGTTCCAGTATTCAGAATCAGAAGATCGTCCGGGGCTGCCACGCGTCACCAGCTCACGGCGGAGGCACGGCGAACGTCGCCTCGTTCAGATAGAACGGATAGACGAGGTTGCTGCGGACATTGGTCCGGCGGACAACGAAATCGATCGAAATCGCCAGCCGGCCTTCGAGCGGGGATACTTCCTGGACCGTGATCTGGATCACGTCGATGCGCGGCTCCCAATCCAGGATCGCCTTGAGGATTATGGACCGGATGTCGTTGGCGAGGGTCTCGGTCAGGCTATCGAAGACTTTCGAGCGTAGGTTCGTGCCATAGGTGGCCAGCATGATCCGCTCGCCCAGGCTGGTCGAGAACAGCACCCACAGGCTCTGCTTGATGTTGCGCACGTCGCTCGACATCATGATCGAGGCATTGTGCCTGTTGAAGGTCGGCGGAAACGTCCAGCCGGTTCCGAGAAAGTCCTGATCGGCGACGTCGTCGGCCACGCCTCAGCCCCCGATCATCACGGTGGGCAGGCCGATCACGATGCTGCCGCCATGGGCGGTCGTGTCGCCCATGCGGGCGGCCGGCTTGCCGCCGATCAGCACCGTCGCCGACCCCTTCACGATCGTGTCCGGCGGACCGACGCAGACGCACATGTCGCCTATCACCGCCGCCGGAATGCTGCCGATCAGCACGGTCGGCACGCCCGGGCCGACGACCGGCCCACCGACATGGGGGATCGGCGGCAGCCCCGGGGTCACCATCGGGCAGGCATGCATGTCGGTCAGGCGCGCGGCGGGCGGCATGGCATGGCTCCCTTCGGCATCAATTGATCTTCACCAGGGCGCCCTGGATGGTGACCATGGCGGATGAGGTCAGCTTGGCCTCGGCAGACCCCTGGGCGGAGAAGCCGGTATCGGCCTTGGCGGCGACCTGCAAGCCTTCGATCGAGACGTTGGCGTTGGCCTTGAGCGACAGGTTCCCCTGGGCAGTTATCGAAATATTTCCTTTTGCATTCAGCGTGATGTTGGAGGCGCTGTCGGCGGTGATGCCGCTGGAATCCAGCGTCACCGTGTTGCCGTTCGCGTCCTTGACCGTGACCGACTTGGCCTTGTCGTCCAGCCGGACCTTCTGCCCGGCGGGTGTTGAGATCTCGACGGCCGGATCCTCCTCGAAGAAATCGATCCGCAGCTTCGCGCGGGTGACGATGCTCTTCTGGCTGTTCTTCTCGTCCGGCGGCACCGGCGGCGGGTTCTTCTTGCTGTAGAGGCTGCCGAGGATGATCGGAAAGCGCGGGTCGCCGTTCATGAAGGCGACAATCACCTCGTCGCCGACCTCGGGATAAAATTCCGCGCCGATGCCGTTCGACGCGTAGAAGCTGCCGAGCCGCGCCCAGACCGTCAGGTCGCCGGCCTGCAGCAGCGGAAGCTGGACCTGGACCCGGTATTCTCCGTCAGGATCGTCTGAGGTCTTCTTCACGAGGCCGGTCTGCAGATTGGCGACCGGCGGGAGCTGGCCAGCGGCGCCGGGGGCCGCGATATGGGGCGCCGCCACCGAGAACCAATCCGGCGACAGGCCGATCTCCAGCGCCGTCGTCCAGAAGCCGTTACTGAGCCGGTGGTGCAGGCCGGAGACATAGCCGTCCCCGTTGAAACGGTCGCCCAGTCCGTCCAGCGTGACCATGCAGCCGGGCTTGGGCAGGGCATTGCCCTGGAAGCGGACCTCGCCGCGGATCTTGGCAAGCCGGGCCTTCAGCAATTCCGACGACGACCAGCTGGTCAAGTTGGTCTTGTCCAGCGTGCCAGCGGTCTGCTGCGGATATTGCAAGATGCCGAACACCGCCGCCAGCTGGTCGGAGCTGATGTTGCCCTGCTTCGCCTCGGTCGCGCTGGCCGTGTCCGACGTCGATATCGTCTGCGCGGCGGGGTCCCAGGCGAAGCTTTGGATGGACGCGGCGGTATATTGGGTCGACGCATCCATGGCGGCGCGGAAGTCCAGGATCGACTGGCCGTAGGTCAGGGTCAGCACCGGCGACTGGCTGGTGTCCGGCGGCGCCACGGTGACCGTTCCGGCCGCCACCGTCACCACCATGCTGTTGAGCTGTGCCCGGATCAGCATCAGATCCCAGTCGGAGCTGTAATACTGGACGATCGACGGCTGGGTGGTGGCGGTCGCGGTGACCGACGCTGAAAGGCCGGCATCGCCGATCAGCTTCCCGATCACCGCGCTGTCGGTCATGTTTTCGAAGATGGCGTTCTTGCGCGCCAACGTCATCGCCATCGCCTTGTCCGTCGCCTCGACGATCAGGCGGGAGGGCCCGTTCTGGGTGACGTCCAGCCCCTGGCGGTAGATCACCCCGGAAAAGACGGTCGCTTCCTGCTGGTCGTAGCCGAGCAATATTTCCAGCGTGGCGCCCGGGATCAGCGCAGCGGTTTCGCTGATCGGGAACGTCTCCTCTGCCGGGCTGCCGTCCGAGATGACGAGGCGCGCCTTGGGCAGCTTGTTGACCCCGTCCCAGACGTCGATCGCCACGACCTCATAGGTGCTGTCGAGCGCCGTGCCGTCGGCCAGGATCCGATAGGTCGCGACGGAGCCGGCCAGGACCGCCGGCGACGGCGCCGTCGTCATGATGCCGACCCATGCAGCGGCGGGAACATCAGCTTCATGCCGGCCTTCAGCTGGCGGAAGTTGGACAGCTTGTTATAGGCGGCGACCGACAGATAATAGGCGCTGCTGCCGTAGATGCGATGGCAGAGCAGCGGCAGCGTGTCGCCCGCGACCACCGTCACCATATGGCTGAGATCGGGGGAGCTGAGATTGGCTTCTTCCGCCAGCTGCTTCTCGCTGGCGAACGAAAGGAACGTGACCGACACCTTGGCCCTGAGCGGCGTGCCGTTCGGCTTGAACAGCGTGTAGGTGACGTTCATCTTGCTCAGCACGCACTGATATTGCAGCTGCGCCCACGAGAGCTTGACGTAGTTCGGCCGATGGATCACGCCGTTCATGGTCGCGACGAGTGTCTTGAACTCGTCGATCAGGCCGGCCACGCCGTCTGACGGCAGTGGCGTGCCGGGGATGGGCGGCGGGATGACGCCGGTGGCGTCGAAGATCAGATCGAAAGAGATGCTTTCCTGGCCGACCCGGTCGAATTCAGGCGACGGACCAGGGCTGCCCTGCGCCTGCCGGTCGGAATAGTCGATGGTGTAGTCGTGCGCATAGCTGGCCGGATTGATCCAGACAGTGAAAGGCTTGCCGGTCTGAGTGTTGTAGTTGGCGTCGGAAAAGGCAGTAATGACCATCCGTTCGAGGCTCATGTCAGCGTTCCTCGAGCCTCTTCAGGACGCGCAGCACCTCCTCGACGCACTGCCGGATAAGGTCCTCGCGTACGGCCGGCGTCAGGCCGGCCGCCGGCCCCGGGCCGTTGTCGCCGCCGATGGGATCGACCGCAATGCTGACACCGATTTCCCCGATTTCCACTGGCATGCTTGCCCCTCAGGCTTCCTCAGGCGAACGTGTGATCTTCACGCGCCGATCAGGGCCGCGACCGGCCCGATCATCAGCGCGGCCTCGTTCAGAGGCATCCGCGTGACATAGGCGTACGAAAACTCGAGAACCTCGGTGAGGACCTCGTTCTTCATCGAATCGAACGGCCCCGTCACCCACCGCACCGGCCAGGCGCGGGCGAAATTCCAGGACACCAGCGGCGTGTGATCCGCCCCCATCAGCATGACGACCAGCGTCTGCGTCAGGATCGGCTGGTTGAGCGTAGAGCCGACGGTCTGCGCCGCCCATTCCGACAGGAAGGAAGCTTTGGTCACATAGCCGCGCCGCAGGACCAGGTTCGGATATGTAGTGGCCTTCGGAAGCTGATGGACATAACGGTTCTCCCCGCCTTCGGTGACCGATTCGGTTTCGATCTTGCCCTCGATTCCGGATATTTCCTGGAAACTGCCGTCGGTACCGCTCTGCAGCTGCAAAGCGGTACCCGATCCCGCGACCGTGATATTGAAATAGAAGGCGGGCGGCGGAAAATATCCGTTAGGCACTACGGCGCCGAGATGACGAGCGTCTCGTATGCGATATCGACGCTTTCCACCGCCACCTCACCGCCCTCGGACTTGAGGTCGGTGCCGGTGACCTTGATCGGAAACGCGTTGTTCAGCGTCCACACCATCTTCGGAGCGCCGGTTTCATCAAGCAGATTCACCACGACCGTGACGCGCGCGATCGTATTCATCTTGATCTGGTTGAACCAGTTCCAGAGCGAGGTGTCGTTGACGAAGATGCCCTTGCGCATCGTTACATTGCCGACCTTGCCCAGGCCCGGCATCTTGATCGGATAGAAGCTGGGGCTGTCGCCGTGGCGATATTCGATCGGGGTGACCTCGGTCTCCAGTCCGGTCACTTCCTGAAAGCTGACCGGGCCGCCGGGCAAGCCGGTGACCGAGAAGTAGAACTTTGGCAACGGCCATGTGGAATTCTGGGTTTCACCAGTCATTTTTGTCTCCTGTCAGGGAATTGCGGGGTTCGGGGACGATGTTTCGCAGCGGATGCTACGAAACACCCTGCATTGTCTGGGTGAAGGTCAGCTCGATGAACTCGGCCGGATGGATCATCTGAACGGTGACGTTGACGATCATGTAGCCGTTGAGGACGTCGAGGCCGCTCATGGTGGATGGAACGCCGCACTTGACGCTGAAGGCGTCGCTGGCCTTGTCGCCCATAAGGCCCCCGGCCTGCCAAAGCTGGGTCAGGAAGTTGGAGATCGCCGACGTGACCGTCGCCCAGGTGCCGCCGTCATTGGCGGCGAACACGAACTGCTGCAGCGCTTCCTTGATCGACTGTTCGATATAGATCAGGGTCCGGCGGACTTGGATATAGCGATAATCCAGGCTGTTGCCGTCCAGCGTGCGCGCGCCCCAGACGACAGTGCCGCGATTGATCATGGCGCGCAGAATATCGATCGCGTTGCCGTTCAGCGGGGCGTTGTAGTTGCCCTGGTCCTCGTCGGTGAGCAGGACCTTCGGTCCGATCACGTCGGCCAGGGACATGTTGGCGGGCGCGTTCCAGACACCGCGATTGGCGTCGTTCGCCGTCCAGATGCCGGCCATGATTCCGCTGGGCGGTGCGACATTCAGCTTGCCGACGAGGATCTGCTGCGTCTGGCCGAGCAGCGGCACCGCGTTCAGCAGATACTGGTCGAGCGCGGACTTGCCATCAGCCGTCGTCGGAGTTGGAACGCTGGCGTCGGGCAGCGACACCAGAAGCCCGCTGACGACCGCCGTGCGCGGGCTGGCACCCGACGAGGCCGGCGGCGCGGACGTGCCGCTGGGCGCGGGAGTCGGGGTGGGACTGGGGCTCGGGCTCGGGCTCGGGCTCGGCGTTGCCAAAACCGGGAAGGCCGCGCCGATGCGCATCGTCACCGCGTTGAACTTGTCGGTCGCCGTATAGGTGCCGTTGGGATTCTTCACCGCATAGAGGCTTTGCGCTTGGGTCGTCAGCAGGTTGTTCATGGTCAACGTGCTGGTATCGTCCGCCTGCAGATTGGTGTAGTCGACATCGCTGACGCCCAGGACCGACGACTCCACCGCCGGCCCGTAGGCGGCGCCATAGCTGAAATAGGACTGCGCCGGAGCGATCGCCGTATAGAAGGCGTCAGCCTCGGTCGACATGGCGCGCTTGGACCAGTTGGACGGCTCGAGCGCGCCGGGCATGTCCAGGATCGCGACGCGGTCCTGCAGCGTGCTCGACTGGCGCAGCATCTCGACCACCACGGCCGAATAATCCGCATAGTTGGACAGGCCGGTCGTCGGATCGGTCACCACGGTCGTCAGCAGACAGGCATCGGGCACCACCAGCATCGTTGCGCCGCGCGTATCGTTCGACACCGCAAGGCCGGTCAGCAGGTCGTCCTTGCTGACGGTGGTGGCCGGCTGGTCGGGGGTGGGCTCAGTGCTCTGCTTGCCCCAGTAGTTGTTGACCGAGATGACGAAGCAGTTGCCGCCGCCATTGGCGAAGAAGAGCTGCATCGCCGTAAAGAGATTGAACTGCGGCACGACGGTGTCGTTGGCCGCCGACGATCCGACAACATAGCGCGCAGTCGTTACGTTGGTGCCGTCCGACGTCTGCGCCTCGAAATCGTAGTCCAGCGCCGCCACCGGCGTCAGCGTCGGAGCCGGCGTTCCGCTGACGGACGGGGCCGGCGTGGGCGTCGGCGTCGGGGCCGGCGTGACGTTGTCCACCACGTACTGGGTGTTAAAGCCCATGCCGAAATAGCTGTAATAATCGGCCATTGAGCTGATCTGGATTGCCTGCAGATAGACCTGCTTCTTGCTCGACGGGTCCTCCGCCGTCTCGGTATAGCCGATGAAGATCGGCACCGCCGTGGCGACACCGACGATCGACGGCGGGAACGCAGCGAATTCCGTTACATAGACACCCGGTGTTGTGCGGGTCTTGGTCAGCGCGGTGGTTGCCATAATTTCCCCTTTCTGTCGCGAATATCAGGCCGTTAGCTGGATGGGCGGGACCGCCGGATCAGACATAGACGAACATCTCGGAGGTTCCGGTGGCGGTCTTGTTGGGCGGTCCAGGCCAGACCGGGGCGCTTGGCGCCACCGGCAGGCTGGAAACCATGATGTCGGTCGTCTGGCCGTCGGCGTCCTGGCGCTGTCCGGTGAGTTGGAAGCGCTCGGCCGATTTCTGGCGCAGCGGCAGCGTCGTCAGCGCCTGGAACAGGGTGGCCAAGTTTCCATCCGGCAAGGGCACGGGCCTCTGCTGCCGCCGGAATTTGGTACCCGACCCCTGGATCCTGAGATTGCTGAGCGTCCCGCCGGCGCTTTGCGAGACGATGTAATATTGCCAATAGGTCGGCCGGGCATCGAACGGCAACACATAGGCGACGTCGGCGATCTGGACAGTATCGGAGGACGAACCGAACAGCGGCGACAACGGATAGATCCCGGCGCTGTCCGGCGTGGGCTGCGTGAAGAGGATGTCGAGCATCCCCATGGTCTGCGGGGTCGACGGAACATAGAGCACGGTTTGCGGATAGCCGCCGCCCCTGATCGGCTTGTGGTCGGCATCCTCGAGGTTGATCGTGTAGAAGTCATAGGAAAGATTGCTCAAATCCAGCGGCACTGAGAGCGGTTCGCCCGTCGATTTGGCGTCCTTCGAGACCGGCACCCTCCATGTCTCCGCCACGGCGCCGGATATGTCGGCGAACGTGACGAAACGCGTCTGCGGCGGGACGGCCAGCGCCGTGCAGGTCCCGACCACCGGATAAAGCGCGTCCGCGTCGACATACTCGCCCCGGGACAGCACGGCCTGGGCGTCCTCTCGGTGGGCCTCGGTATTGCAGCAGTAGAAATTGACCTCGGTCGGCTTGGTGTCGATCGGCAGTGCCGTGATGCCAACGAACAACGGGTTGACCGACACCATCAGGAAGGTCATGCGGCTCCAGAAGCCGGCATCACCGTGCGGGCTGTGAGCGTAGTAGCGTACGTAGGTCAGCAGGTTGGGCAGCGCGTCGGGCCGGATGAGGACGCTGAACCCGGTGCCGTCATTCCTGAGCAGCATGCCCATCGATGTCATCAGCTTCGCCGTGCTGGGGCTGGCGAAGACCCGGAAATCGGGGCAAAGCCCCTTATCCTGGGTATAGAAACTGTGCGTGACGGTTACGCTGAAGAGCCGGGTAAAGACGCTGGAATCGCTCCGCGGCGCATAGCTGAACGACCGCGCCGATCGCGCATGCATCACGATACCACCGGATTATCCGGCGCCTCGGAAACGCTCCCGCCGCGGGCTGGATAGGTTCGCGCCTGCATTGCAGTGGATGCGAAGGGCAACATGCGCAGCTTGTAGAAAACGCTGGGCAGATAATTGACGCCCAGCATCCCGACGACGTAGTTGACCTCCGACGGAGTGAGGTTTGCGAACTCCATCGTGATCTTGTCGATCTCCGGATCCAGGTCCGGCGCGTTCGCCTGATTGAACCAGGGCATCTGTTGGAAATACGCGATCAGCCGGGAGATGGCGGCGAGCCCGTCCGAGTAATTCCGGCCGGAGAAATTCGCCATGAAAACAATGTGCAAATCAATATAAATTGGAGGTTGTACAATTGCGAACGAATCTACCCCCTGCCTCGTAGGCACATAAGTGGAGATTACGTTCTCTCGCGTAATATTATACAGCCCCATGATAATTTTGTCCTGGGCGGAATCGTTCACTGTTCCATCTTGATTGACAGCGTTGGTCAACGCGACCCAATCGTCCCCGCGCCGATCCAGATTCTGCATATACTGATTTACAAGTTGCCGGATTACCTCGAGGGTTTTCCTTATGACATCCATACGGATACTTTGGCATGTCCCTTTGGGTGGCACCAGAGGAAAAACGCAAGAAGTGGAATTTATTTTTGCCCGGCTGCGGCAGGCCACAGCGACGGTCGCGAAAACCCTACCTAAAATATGGGTTTAGCAGCAGTCCACCGACGGAAATCGCAATTGTAAGACTGGAATGCCCCTAGGGCGCACCGACGATTTTGTCGAGCCAGCCGCGCGAGCGGCTGACCGGCCAAACGGTCCAGCTTGCGGGCTGGCGCGCGGAGACGAAGCGTCGGCCGATAACGATTTCGGGTGCGCCGCCCGCCATCAGCGCGCTCAGTTCCGGATCGGCGGCGTCCGCCCTGTGGATTTCCGAATCGTTCGCGTCGTGAAAGCCGACATACCAGAAATGCGGATCGGCCAGCGCCGCGGGCGGCAGCGCGGCACGGTTCAGCACGATGCGGACGTCCCACGGCCGCAGCCTGTCGGCGCCGGTCAGCGGTATCGGCGCCGGCGGCGGCTCCATCCCCTGGATGGCCTGGCGGTGCGCGATCCGGCGGCGGAAGTTCAGCCCGGCATAGGCTTCGTACTCTTCGAACGAGCGTGCCGTGCCGCAGCCGAATGGGCCGATCTCGGGCGACGCCAGGAATCGGCCGGCCTTGCTCCGGCTGGCCGCGTCACGCGTGTGCCATGCCTGCTCGATGTCGCGGCCGGCGACGTGGTCGTCCCAGTGCTTGGTGCGGTAGGCACGGGAATATTCGTGCCACAGCACATGCTCGGATGGGTGAAACAGCGTGTAGCCGTGAGTAAAGGCGCGCACCGACAGGGTGATCTCCTCACCGATGAAATAGAGCGACGGATCGTAAGGGACATCGACCGCGAAGCTGCCGGGAGCGAACAGAAAGTGGCCGGATACGAACCGCGCCCGCAACGGCCGCCCGGACCGCGCGCCTTCGGCTATGGCGCGGGTCTTGAACACAACAATCCCGTCCTCAGTAAAGCGGTCGAAATCCATCTGGTAGGGGTCGCCCGGGCTGCGCGTGCCAGTGCCGGGGTCGTATCCCGCGACATAGCTGCTGAGGACCGGCTTTGCCGCCCCGGTCCGCTCGAGCTGCGACAGCAGTATCGCGTCCCAGTCCTGCACGAAGCGGTGATGAGAATCGATCTGCAGGAAAAAATCCTCACCGGCCCACAGCTTCATGATCTCGGCGCGCGCCCAGCAGGCGCCTTTGCTTTCGCGCCAGGGCACCGCGATCACGCGGAAGCGGGGATCGGAGAAATCCGGCGGCGGAACCTCCCCGTCGCCGTGCTGCCAGCAGACGCCGAAGCGAAGCTGATCCGGATAGCGGGCCCTCTCAATGGCATCGCGGATGGTCGGGCTGAGCTCGGGATCACGATAGGACGCGATCGAAACGAAGATCGTCATATGATTAAAGCCGGCCTAGGGCGGCGAACCCAAGCAACGCGACTGAAGAATGGACCGGCGCGCATGCGCCAACGGCGCCAGCAGGCAATTTCCCGGACGACACCACGTTCTCCTCCGCTATTATGCTTCTGGGCGGCCCAATCCCTTCACTTACTACGATAAATCCCGGTGGAAAACGGCAAAGATCAAAGAATAAACAGCGGCTTCTGTGATGGCCGGCATCCGTCCACCGCTGGAACGCACAGGGTCACGCACCATCGAACGATCGGGCGACCGCATCAACGTCGGCCGCATTGACGGTGGGCAGCTCTGAAGCGCGTATCCTTCCGCACAGGAAAGCATGCACCTTGAGCCAGGTCAGGCGGTGGCTACCCTGATGGATCGGCATCGCCTGGCGCAAGCCGCCCGCCCCAAACAGCCTGATGGACGCAGGCCGCGCGAGGGTTTCCGCATCCATGGTAATATCGAGCCGATGCTCCTTTCCAACGGCATCGAATTGCAGTGTATCCCACGCCAACGGCGAGACCCTGCCGATCATCGACCCCGCCGCAGACCCGACTCTGACGACGGCCCTGTATCCCCTGGCGTCATGTTGAAAAGCGCGGACGGATGGCTCCGCCCCGGTCAATGTTCGCAGTACGGCCAGTTGCTCGAGCAAAGCCTGACGCAGCTGACCTTTCGCCGCGTCTGCAACCGTGATCAGACAGGAGATCATCTCGAACGACTGGCTGCGCGCCTCGGCGAAACAGGGATCGGCCTCCATGCGCGGCAGATATGTCCAGGCCGGAATGGTGGGGATCGCGGCGGTCGAGCACGCCGTTTCCAAACAATCGCAGACGAGAACGCGAGCACCCGCAGGCGGGCTCTCCAAAGAGGTGTAGGCTGCGTCGGCGTGACCGTCCGCTACGACGCGAAAATGCGCCGGCAGGCTGGCAAGCACGGCGCGGTGATCGGGGCCCGCCGCATTCGACTTGCGGCACGAGACTGTAAACTGACGGGTCATTCCTGGATTTCCGAGAGCGTGTCGAGAGAATCGACGAGATCCATTGCGAAAGCGAAATCATCGAGGAGGGTTTCAAGTCCGATCTGCGGAACGGCCTCGCCCTGGACGACGTCGCCAATGTGGGACCACATGACTTCGTAACCGCTCAGGCGCTCCTCGAAGATCATGGTTCCTTGCGCCCGGGAGATCGCGACCCGGGCCGAACCCGCCAACACATAGGATGGCGGGAAAGATGCCGTCAGCTCGTGCCGGCGGCCCATTACCCGCAGCCGCCAATCCGCGGGCCAGGTTCCCGGCGGGACGGCCAGAAGTTCGGCCTGCGCGGCACGCGAGGTCATCGCAATCGAATAGCCGAACGGCCGAATGAAGCGCGACGATAGAACGGTGCCGACCGACGGATAGAAGTCCCGCACGAGAGGAATGTCGTGGATGGCCAGCCCAAGGATCAGAGACTCCATAAAGCGCCGGCGCAAACCAGGATCGTACGCCGGCATTCCGCCGCCCTGGGCGCGTGAAGAGAGCAACAGATCCGTCGCCTGATTGACGAAGACATCGTTGTCCGGAAGAAAGATGGCGGCCTGGATGAAATCGGCCTGGTCTTCCGCCTCAGCCCAGATGGCCTGTGCGGCTCTATAGGCCGGGTCATAGGCGTGCATGGCGCCGACCACGATCGGGGTGCCGCTCGCCCGCGCAGCGCGGTCGATCTCTTCGGCTTCCGCGCGGGTAACGGCCAGCGGCTTCTCGCAGAAGACCAGCTTTTTTCCGGCCTCGCATGCCGCGATCACCTGCCGCGCGTGAATCGCATTGGGACTGCAGATCGCGACGATCTCGACCGCCGGATCGTCCATTACGTCTTGTTCACGGGTCGATGCCTTTGCGCCGCAACGACCGGCCACCTCGGTCGCGACGCGTGGATCTGGCGACATGACGCTCACGACTTTGAACCTGTCGGGCAATGTCGCCAGGACCGGGATATGAATGGCCTGCGTGGCGGTACCACCCCCCAAAAAACCAACGCCGCTCGCTCTACTCGGCATAGGCGTCATCCAGCGCAGCGGCGGCCGAAAGATGCTGGATGATCTGCTCGGCGCCGATCGTCGCCAGAGCGACGCTGGTCAGGGTTGGGTTGCACGCCGTTTCGGTGGGTATCAGGCCATTGCCGCCGAGGAAGAGATTCTTCACGCCCCAGACCCGGCAGGTCGGACCACAGACGCTCGATCCGTCATCCTGCGCCCCCAAGCGGTAGGTTCCCTGATAGTGGAGCGAACTTCCCGCCGGCAGAAGCTGCGGCTCCTCGAAGAGCGGCTTGCCCATGGACGCGATTTTGGCCAGGGCCGCCTGGGTCGCGGCTATCCGGGACCGGTCCTTTGCCGTCAGGCCGTAGCGGATGGATATTTTCGGCAACCCCGCCCAGTCCGTTTCACTGTCGCTGAACTCGATCCGATCCTCCGCTCGGATGTCCTTGGCGACGAAACCTCCGGCGGCAAAAATGGGCCCTCCGGTCGTGGCCGCCCGTTGCTCGGGTGAAAGCGAGTTGACGTCGACTTCGAAGCTTTGAATGGAGCAAGGAAAGTCCTCGTCCAACGGGGGAATCCAGGTCACGCCATTGGCGGCGCTTGCGAACAATCCGCCCGGTCCCGTTATGCCTGCCTCCCTGGAAGGCGACGGTGCGAGTTCACTGCCGGTGAGCTCGAACATGGTCACCACCATCGCGTGCTCGTTGAGGTAGCGCCCCAGCGCCGGTGGCCTGATGCCGGACGCGAACAGGAGTTGCGGAGTGCGTAACGCATCCGCCGCCACGACCACCCATTTGGCACGAAGCGTCAGGGTCTCGCCGCTGTCGAGGTCCTGCAGCTCGACGCCCTGCGCGGAGCCGTTCTCGACCAGAATGCGCCGAGCCCGCGTCTTCGTGAGCAATGTGATGTCGCCTTCCGGCCGAGCGAAGATGTTGCCCAGGATGACCGCGGGTCCGTGAAGCATGGCTTTGCCGTTGCGTCGGGACCCGGCGAACGGCATGGGCTGTACGACCCGGTCGGGAGGCCGTCCGGCATTGAACGATGATCCGAGCCTGGCTTGGAGATATCGGGCGGCGGGGCTGTCAAATCGATCGGCGGCCACATCCAGCAACCGGTTGGCGTCGGCGAAGGCCCGGGTCAGGCGCGCCGGCTGAATACAGCCGATGATTTCCGAGCCACCCGGCGGCGGACAGCAGCAGAACCAGTGCGATCCCATGCCACCGACATTGCTCGATGCCGAAGCCGCCGGAAATTCCCGCGTCTGCGCATGTCCGTCCGAGAGAAGAAAAAGGCCGCCTCCCCTTTCCACCGCCGGCTCATGATCTCGATCCGCTGTCTGCGCGGATCCATTGTTGCCATGAAACGGGCCCTGGGACATGGCCTTCGCGTGAGCGAGCTTCGTGCGATCGGCGATCGTCGAACTATGCTGTCCCGCAGGGGTCGTGATGGCGGGCCCGGCTTCGACCAGCAACACTCTTGCATGCGGAGCATTGTCGGCGATCATGCGAGCATATGTAGACCCGGCCGGCCCCGAGCCGACGATCACGACGTCGAAGTCGACGTCGGACCAGATGTGTTTCGATGCAGTATCGCCTGCCATGAGGAAGCCTCTTCCTGAAGAAGAGGGTACAGTCGGGCGGCCCGGTTACGATTCGATGTCGAAAAAATCGAAAAATATTGCGATTGCAATATAAGTCGCCTGGCGGATGGCAGATGCACTCAACTGTGAGCGGTTACTCGGCGATCGCGCCTGACGCTATTGGTTACCGGCGCCGGCCGGCTAGGGCAATGGGCTGGAAACAGCCTCACGCTTCGTGCAGCAGCGACCGCAGGCGTCGGCCCAGCTCCTCGCGGTAGAACGGTTTGCAGAGGAT